>Ga0210140_1000001_pt1 | contig 131601 bp, 122 predicted proteins | sample China_Bullhead_C_3_FD_184858 | JGI IMG/M metagenome (GOLD analysis project Ga0210140, IMG submission 184858) | Wetland microbial communities from San Francisco Bay, California, USA, that impact long-term carbon sequestration -... | ecosystem: Environmental > Aquatic > Marine > Wetlands ...
GGCATTACATCCCCACAAAATTAACTTGACTTTCCCCGGAATAACTCAAGGGGGTATAAACTTCGGGCAGTCCGACTATGTCGGACCAAGTGATTGGCTGCTCGTTATAAAGAAAAAAATTTTTATTCACCCTGCAGCATTGCCGTGGCCTTAGCCACATCAGCCTTGCAGCCAATAAAAAGCGGCACACGTTCGTGCAGCTCTGTTGCCTTTATGCCGAGGATGCGCTGCTTGCCGTCTGTTGCCGCACCACCTGCCTGCTCAACAATAAAGGCCAGCGGGGCCGCCTCGCACAGCAGCCTGAGCTTACCATGCGGCTTGTGAGGGTCCTGGCTGTCTGCCGGATACATATAGATGCCGCCGTAGAGAAGATTGCGATGAAAGTCAGCCACTAGGGCACCTATGTACCTGGCGCTATATGGTTTCCCGCGCTCATTTTTAGATGATTTAAAATAGTTGACCACGGCCCTGGTGCGTTCATCCCAGTACTCGGTATATCCTTCATTGACCGAATAGATTGCACCCCTCTCTGGCATGGTGATATTCTGGTGCGAGAGCAAAAATTCGCCTACAGACGGATCAAGGGTAAAACCATGCACCCCTTTGCCGGCGCTATATACCAGCATGGTGCTGGAGCCATAAAGGAAATATCCTGCCGCCACTTGTTCGTAGCCGTAGCGCAGGAAATTGTCCAGGCTGGACAAGCCCTCCTTTTCTATTTTTCGGTGGATGGAGAAAATGGTGCCGATACTGGCATTGGCATCGACATTGGAGGATCCGTCCAGGGGGTCAAAAGCTAAAACATAACTGCCCTTGGGCATATTGTCAGGTATATTAATTATATCGGAATTTTCTTCGGAAGACATGGCGTAGAGAAGGCCGGAACGTTCCATTCTGTGTATGAGTGCCTGGTTGGCAAACTCATCAAGCTTAAGGACTTTTTCACCCTGTACGTTGACATCGCCTGTCATCCCGAGGATGTCTGCCAGGCCGGCCTTGTTCACCTCCCTGGAAATAAGTTTGGCGCTGATGATCAGTTCGCTGAGCAACCGGGTAAACTGTCCGGAAGCTGCGGGGCATTCATCCTCGCACAGCAGCAGATGTTCTGTGATGGTAGTGCCAAGCCTGTAACTCTGATTGGCGCGTTGAATTTCAGTTGGCTGCATTGCAGGCCTCCTTGTGGCATTAGCAGGTCAAATGGAAACAGCCTGCCAGTTTTTTTTTGCCTGTCATCTGGTTATAGATTTCAACAGCCTTGGGACTTCTCAAGGCAATAAATTCGATATTGGTGGCTGCCAGATATTCCTGCAGCTCATCAGAGGGTCGCATCACGCCCATGGCCCCGGTGCCGCAGATAATAATTTCCGGCCCTGTTGCGAGAAGTTCAGCAAGGTCATCTGTTGCAAGCACATGCCCCTGGTTGCGCCACCAGGGACTTAAGATGTTTCCATCCGGAAATATGATGACATCCCTGGTATAGATTGATCCAGCGACCATCATGCGGCCAAAACTGTATGATTCTATCAGGGGCATCAGGAAAACTCGACCATGTCCCTATGGCCGAAGGCACGGGTATTATCCAGGAAATACCCCCTGGTCGGCTCAATCTTGAAAATTACCAGGTCAGGGTTGGGCTCCATTTTCTCCATGTCGGCAAACTTTTGTGCCATCAATTCGAGAAGTCTCATCGCCTCTGTTTCCATGGTAACAAGGGAAGCCTGCCCCTCCATCTGTACTCCTTGGATCCCCATGATATTATCGTAGTTCTCATCAACGGTATAGGCCACCGCAGAATTCCTGAATATATTTTCTGCCTTGCGGCTTTTTCTGTCAGTAACAAAGTATACAGTGCACCCCTCGGAGACATAGCCGACAGTATGTACCTGTGGTTTACTATGGGGGGTTACGGTTCCCAACCGCATGTAAACATGGGAAGCAAGGTAGGCAGAAATATTTGTTTTGACAGCATCCATGGTTTTTAATCTGCAATGCGAAAATTAATTATTTCAGGAGGACAGTAGTTAACACATTGTTGCTGTTTGAAAAAGGATACACAAATAGTATAAAGTACAGGCAGTGAAGATTGTCAGTCGCGCTAAAATACTCGACGGACAGGTAATGCGCCCAAAGTAAATTAATTTTACTAGGCTCCGTTGCTGAATGCGAGATTTTTTATGAATTCATCAAGGTCCATCAGATTTTTTTAGAAATTGGAGTTGTTTATTTATTGGTGAAGGAAACAGGCAGGTGGCACAAAGAGGTGTGATGTCAAATATCATCTGGTCCATTACAATACTTGCTGGCGGCATGTATGGAGCCCTTTGCCTGTACCTTTTCCTTATGCAGGCCAAGCTTCTCTACTATCCCAATATACCTTCAAGGGAGTTGACAGGAAATCCCGCAGATATCAACCTGGATTACGAGACCGTCACTCTTCGCACCAGCGATAACGTGAAACTCCATGGCTGGTTCATTCCTGCCGCGCATGAAAGGAGGGGCGCGCTCCTTTTTTTTCATGGCAATGCAGGGAACATTTCCCACCGTCTTACTTCCCTGAAAATATTTCATGACCTCGGCCTTTCAACCCTGATAATTGATTACCGTGGATATGGCCGCAGCCAGGGCTCAATTTCAGAACATGGCACCTATCTTGATGCCGAGGCAGCCTGGCGCTATCTTACTGAATCAAGAAAAATTCCTGCGCAGGAGATCGTTATTTTCGGCAGGTCATTGGGAGCAGCGGTAGGGGCATATATAGCTGCCAAGCAAAAGCCGGCTGCCCTCATTCTCGAATCAGCCTTTACTTCGGTGCCGGATATGGGTGCCAGATTATACCCTGTTTTCCCGATCAGGCTGTTAACCAGGTTTCACTACAACACAGAAAAATCGCTCCTGTCTGTCTCATGCCCGGTATTGATCATCCATAGCCCGGACGATGATATCATTCCCTATGAGAATGGACGCCAGCTTTATAAAAGCGCCAGAGAGCCCAAAAGTTTTCTGGAATTGCGTGGCGATCACAATCAAGGCTTTCTCATGAGCGGGCAGGTTTATAGAGACGGCCTACGGGAATTTATCAATGCAAGTTTTGCCGCATTTGAATGAAAAAGGCAGATAGGGGCCGGGAAAAACGACAATGAAATCAATCTGCTTCGTTTGAAGCTTGCGGCAGCAGGAGAATAAATAAATTTTTTTTGACAAAGCAGGTCAGAAATTGCTTAAAGAATGATGAAATAAAATTATAGTGATATGCCTGCAGTTTTTTTTCATCAAGTAAAGGAGTTTATACATTATGGGAGTAATGGACTATTTCAAAACAGTGCCAACCATGAGCGCTGAAGACGTGCGCCGGTTAATCGCTGAAAAACACCCGGATGAATATAACCTGGTGGATGTGCGCCAGCCAACTGAGTACGCGAGGGAGCATATTCCTGGGGCGAACCTCATACCCATGGCAGAGTTAAAGGACAGGTTGCATGAGATTGATCCTGAAAAACCAACGATTGTATACTGAGCAGCAGGAGTACGCAGCCGGTCGGCTGCAACGTTTCTGCTTGGAGCTGGTTTAAAAAATGTTTACAGCATGCAAGGCGGAATTCGGGCCTGGAAAGGCATGGTTGCCCACGGCCTGCCTGAAGCAGGCATGGCCTATTTTACTCCGGCCGACACTGCTGAGGAGATTGTCGGATTGGCCTGGGCCCTGGAAGAGGGGTCAAAGTTTTTTTACCAGGGGGTTGCTGAACATTTCAGCGCGGATAAGGAGGCCCATGAAATGTTCACCTGGTTGGTATCGGCAGAAAAAAGTCATGCGCAGCACCTGCTCGAAACCTATGAGGCTCTAGCTGGCGCCAAACCTGATTTTGAAAAGCTGCGGGCCAAGTTCACCGATAGCATGAGCGGAACAGTCATGGAGGGGGGGATCGCTGTTAAAGAGGCCCTTGCATGGATACAAGACAAAGGGGTTTCCGAAAGTCTGGAATTGGCCATTGCCATGGAAGTCAATGCCTTTGATCTCTATATCAAGATGAGCAGGGCTATAGAAGATAAGCAGGCGCAGCAGATTTTTGAGAAATTATCCGAAGAGGAACAGGTTCATCTAGAAAAACTTGCAGGCCTTCTTGATAAAAGGGTTTGAATCGTACAACGCTGCAATGGCCCCTGGGGCTGCCTGAATCAACAGAATTGCCGGGGCGGAACGGGAATGACATGCTCATGAAGCCTCCTTTCCGGACTATCGGGAAAACAGTAAGCACAATAAAAAAACGTCTCTCTCATTTTTGTACCTCCCCTTCCTACAAAAAAACCGACCGTATACCCTGGGTCGGGTTTTTTGTTTTTGGTCTCGCGTTTACTTCATACGGGGTTCTTCCGATATGGAACGCAAGGATTCAAGCATTTTGGCTCTGTCAGTGGTCGGGAAACTGCACTTGAAATTCGTGCACACATATGCAGTCGCCTTGTTGTCAATGGTGGACATGAACTCAATAAAGCCCGCATAATTGTTTATGAGAGGCTCTTGTTCTCCTGCCGGTTTGAAAAGCACGACCGCATTGGGGAGGTAAGTTTTGCGCAGTGCCTGCAGCATCTTTTTAGTGTCATCAGCATCCTTCTTCCCCACAATGACAATCTCCTGGGAAGGAGAAAGGGCGAGATCAAGAGTTGCCAGCAGCATTGGAAATGCCAGGGGAGAATCCTTTACCCTGGAAGACAGCAATGAGCTTATTTTTGCCGCCTTCTCTTCAAATGAATGATTGCCGGTCAGCCTGCTGAGTTTAAGCAGATTGAGCATGGAAACAGCGTTGGAAGACGGAAGGGCGGTATCAAGGCTTTCTTTAATTCTTGGGAGCATAGATTTAATATTATCCTCTGTCAGGTAAAAGCCCCCCAATTTATCATCCCAGTAGTTTTCAAGCTGGACATCATGCAGGCCAAGGGCCTGCTGCAGCCAAGTTGGGTCAAAATCCCAGCCATAAAGCTCGAGAAGGCCCCAGATCATAAAAGAATAATCTGCAGCTGAAGCCGCAAGACCAGCCTGGCCATTACGCCAACGGTGCAACAGTTTTCCATCCTGGGAACGCAGATTGTGCAGGATGAATCGGGCGGCACGTTTTGCAGCTTCACCATATCGAGGCTGATCAAGAACCTGGGCAGCCCTGGCAAGAGCAGCAATCATAAGTCCGTTCCAGTCTGTCAGCACTTTGTCATCAAGTTCCGGTCTTGGTCGGGTATTGCGGGCAGCCAGCAGTTTGCTGCGGATTTTTTTGAATGCAGCAGTTTTGTCTGTACCCTGCTCCATAAAGAGAATGTTCTGGCCTGTTTTATGTCCGGCAACAGGATCAATATAATTGCCGTCCTCCATGATTTGAAAGGTCCTGCTAGCCTGAACAGCTTCCTGCCGGTCCAGAACTTTTCTGATCTCCGCTGCTGACCAGAGGTAGAATTTGCCCTCTTCGCCTTCGCTGTCAGCACTTTCTGCGGAAAAGAAAGCTCCGTTTTCTGCTGTCATATTCTGCAGGACATAGTCCAGGATCTCCTGCGCAGTATTTGCATATTCCTGGTTTGCGGTTGCCTGGTAAGCTTCCAGGTAGGCAGTTACAAGTAAAGCCTGGTCATAGAGCATTTTCTCGAAATGGGGCAGGCGCCACATTGGATCAGTGGCGTAGCGGTGGAAGCCATAACCGAGATGATCGTAAATGCCACCCAAACGCATAGCTGTCAGGGTTTTCTCCACCATGCTAAGTGCATCTTTGTTGCCGGTTCGTTGCCAATACCGCAACAGAAACAGAAGGTTCAGCGGTTTTGGGAATTTGCTGCTTCTGCCAAAACCGCCATACTGTGGATCAAAGTCCTGTGAAAAAGCGAGAAATGCCGCATCTAGCTGGGAAGCATTCATGTCTCCGCCGGGCAGATGGATAGTTGAAGAAATAATTGCCGCGTTGATGCTGTCTGCAGATTTCAGGACAGAGTCACGTTCCTGGCCCCAGAGTTGCTTGACCCTGGGGATGAGATCCAGGAGACCAAGGCGGCCAAAACGGTTTTCTTTTGGAATATAAGTTCCTGCATAAAAAGGTTTGCCTTCCGGAGAAAGAAAGAGAGTAAGCGGCCAACCGCAAGATGGTGATAGAAGATGACAGGCTGTCATGTAGATTTGGTCTATATCAGGACGTTCTTCCCGGTCTACTTTAATGGGAATGAAGACATCGTTTATAAGCGCGGCAACCTGGGGATCGGAGAAGGATTCCTCCTCCATTACATTACACCAGTGGCAGGTTAAATATCCGATGGACAAAAGAATTGGTTTGTCTTTTTTCCTGGCTTGGGAAAAGGCTTCTTCCCCCCAGGGATACCAGTCTACCGGGTTTGTTGCATGCTTTAAGAGATAAGGACTTGCTTCATTTTTGAGGCGGTTGGCGGGCCTGTCTTCGCCCCTGGCGCCGCCGGTCGTAAAATTAAATAAAACTAGGGAGATAGAGAGAAAAATGTATAGGGAATTTCTGTATGGCATATGATCCTCGACGATCAATTTTTATTTTTCTTCTGCGGCTTTCATTCTGCTGTCTTTTTCTAATTTCTCTAATGGTTTAAGGATGTTGTATGGCAGCATGAAGGTGTCTTTGAGCAGATTTAGAAACGCGCCTCCAACGGCCTCAGGATGCATAGGCGTTATAATCGGATCCGCAATCGGGCCTTTCACGGCAACCGGGATACTCATCCTGCTCCCGTAATCACCGGCAACAGGTTGTCCGATGATTGGCACTTTGGAAACAATGGTATCAAAAGTCTTAAAGGGGGCAATGAGCAGCGTCAGGTCAGCATCATAATCGTCCAGGTGGATTTCACCCCGGGCAAAAAGATTCAAACCCTCGCCTAGAATAATTGCCCTGTCAACAATAAGATTGTTTTTATGAATATGCGTGTCAATATCCATCTGGGTGAAGGGAAACCCCCTTTTGCCTGTATTTTCAACGGTTTTTTCAAAAAAGTCAGTTATATTGACAACCTTGAATATCCTGGAAAGAGTTTTTAGGCGCAGAATGCGGCCCTGGGAGGATTTGATGAAAATATTGCCGCCGTACCAGCTGTTTGATTCTTTCAGAAGATTCGCCTGTAGTGAGAATTCTCCTTCCATGATGTCCTGCTGCACCCCCAGACATGGCAGGACATTTTCCAGGCGAAATGTTTCATTCGGGTTAGTACTGAGTTGAAATCTTTGTCCCAGGTCATCATCCGAAAACCAGAAACCCTTAAAGTCCAGACCGCAAAGTTTTGAAGAGAAGATTTCCGTCCTGGAAATTTTGTCAGGGGCGAGTTGCAGATCACCAAGCATATCATAAAAGGTATAGGTGGTGGTAAGTCCTTCATCATAAGGTGTTTTTGTTCTGCGGCTGAGCGTAAAGGAGTCAAAATCAAAACCGATACGTCCGGTGATATCCCAGCCCCTGGCCTTCTTAAATCCGGGCTCCTGATCAATAAAACCATCTAGAAATACCTTTTGTGTTTCTTGCAGGGCCAGCGCCAGGTTTACCAGAGATTTTCTAGAAAAAAAGGACGAGGCAAGAGAAAGATCGAGCTGTATGCCATCTTTTTCTGCAGCAACCTGGCCCGAAGCTGTAATTTTCTCAGAACCAACAGCAAGATTTAAAGCTGTAATTTTTAATTGCCTGCCGATTCCTGCCACATCTAAATTTGTAATTAAAACAGGTGTTTCGCTCCTTTTTGTCTTCAAGAAAAGATTTTCGGCTTTCAGAATGCCTTCAAAACGCGTGGCTTCCGGCTGCTCGGCAAAAGAACTCATCTTGAACGCACCGGATAAAGCACCGGCTGCAAATGAACTATGCTGGAATAGTGTGTCAATGGTGTCAGCGTTGACAAAGCCATCCCAGGAAAGAACAAGGTTATTAGGGGAAATGCGCCATAATTCAAGCTCTAAGCGACCACGTTCGCCCGGGGCATAAAAAGTCAGTTCGTTAATGCGCAGATGTTCAGGAGTATTCACAAAATCAAGGCTGGCCATGGGTAGTCTGCCCCCGCCTAACCCATGGAGGATAATTCCTGAGACCGCGACTTTTTCCCCCTGCCAGCTCACTTTCATGTTTTTCATGGTGCAGGGTATCTGGGGCCGCAGTTTTTCCGGAAACCACCCCTTGCTCCTTATCCAGTTTGCCAGTTTGACCTGAAGCGGGCCATTAAATTCAATAGTTCCATACCAGTTTTCCAGGAGATGATGCTTAAGCAGCCCTTTGAGGCTGAACCTCTGCGCAAGGAACTGGATAGCTGCTTCCTGAATTTGAGCCTCATTTTGGGTTATCACTGCCGTAAATTTTTCGGTGCCTGCTGGTTCCGGCAGCAGAGGACTTGTAAGGGTTAGCCCCGTTGTTGTGAATGCAAGACTGTACACCCAGGACTCGGGCTTCAGGGCGCGCCCCTGCAATGTTCCTGCGGTAAGTTTGATTGTGCCGTTTAAGGATGAGAGTACACTTTTTATTTTCTGTTCCATTATTTCAGTTTGCTGCAGCATGGAAAAAAGTGATGACCCTTCCAACTCCGCCTGCAATTCTTCAATATGCAGCAATGTGTCTTCGGCCTGCCAGGATACATTGCCGCTTGTGCTGCTGATTTTCTGCTGGCCGATCCGACCTTTTACCTTCTGCCAATCGATTTTTCCCGGTTCAAGGTGAAGGGCGCCGTTGTCAATTAAAACGGTTTTGGGAATCCGCTCATACCTGGTTGCAAGCTGCATGTTTTTTACATCGACTCGGGTGACGATGTGTTTCAGGCTGTCTCCAAGGTGCAGAGTCCCGGTTGCTTTACCGGAGACCTCAGTAAATTTTTTGAGTTCTCTCTGAAAACCTTCATGGGCAACAAGCCGGGTGAGAATTGGCGGCAGGTCCGCAAGGTCTGCATCAATATCAATATCAAGCTTGAAAATTTTGTCATGCTTTCCAAGACCCAGGAGCAGTTCCGCATTACGGCCATAACTTTTTCCAAGCTTGGCGCTGAGACCCTGGCCGGTCAGTATGGAATCCTTGATCTGGATTGGGCCGTTGGCTCCGGTCAGGTCCAGTTTCGCCCCGGGAACATGGATGGCTGCGTTGAGGGCGTCGGCTTGGATAATCATGGTATCAAGGTTTTTGAAATCTGCTGTTCGGCCGGAAAAACGGTAGGAGGCCGAGCGGGCTTTCCCTCCAAGCACAATATTGCTTACAATTTTTGCGACTTTATTATCACTCCAGAGAGTCAGGATCTTTTGGCGTATTGATGTCAGATCCAGATCACGGCCGGAGATATCGAGGGTCCAGATAGGTTCTGCAGCTGGAGTCTGCTCTACAGCGCTTATTGCAGGAAGTGTTCGTTCAATGTGCCCGGACAGGTTGACCTGGGGATCCTTAATCTCAAGGTTATTAATGTCAAGACGCAGAAGTGGGCCGGACTTGAGAAGTTTCAGGTCGGCAAAACCGCAGCTAAAGGGTATTTCACGATCCTCTGGTTTTATGACAAAACAGGGCAAAGTCCCATGCAGGTCCCCTTCGATATGTTGCAGCCCTTGACCGGTAACGGTGCCGGTAAGCCTGGCTGTTGATTCGACAGGTATCAGGCGTCCCTTGAAAAACGAGTTTACGGATTTATGCAGTTTAATGTCCTGGCTGTCGACTGAGAGCAGGTACTTTTTTTCTCGAAGATTGAAGTTGCCCTTTAAATCAATGTTCTTAGTGAAAGGGGAAGATGCCTGGATATCTATTTCAACTTCCTGCGGCTGCAGTTTAAGTTTGCCGTGAATATCGTTGAACTTCAAAGAACCTGTGCGGAGGATATCTTTATACTCTTCTGTGGATTCAACCTCCATTTCCCCGTTCTTAACTGTAACGGCGACCTCGGGCAAATTGCGTTCTGAGGGATCACGCGGCAGAAACGCTTTCCTGTTTATGTGAAATTGCGGGCTGTACAGAATGATCTTCCCCGGCTGGTGGGTTTCTCCCAGAACCACCCGCCAAGTCGGATATATTTTTGTCTTGGGTACGAAAAGATCATAATGTCCGTCAGTTATACTTGTATTGATAAGAGTAAGGTTTGGCAAGGGCAGCCAGACCCAATGCATATTCCGTATGGTAACAGAACTGTCTAAACTCTTGCTTATCGCTTCGGAGACGGTCTGCTGCACTTTATCTAAGATAAAAAAATGTGGCGCCAGGCCAAGAAAGATAAATAAAACTATGATGAAAAAAAATATGTTCCGGGAAATTTTTTTCATATAATATGGGACTCGGTTTACAACGCCCGTTGATTATTTTAAACTGAATTGGTTTACGCCTCATTCAGCTTGTTCATCCAAGAAACTGCAGGACTGTTTAAATATAATAATACGTAATCGAACTCGTTGGCTAGATTATTTAATACAATAAAACATGCAGGGGTAATGCCTTAATAAATAAGGTAATCGTATCGGGAAAAAACAGATTTGAACGCAGGTGAATTTTATGCAATAAGCTTTGTCGGCCGCGTAAATAAAATTCCACCGACAGGTGAAACGCACAAAGCAATCTGCTAGTATCATGTCCTGTGGCTGCCTGCGAGATTTTGCCCTATTGCATAAGGCGGGAAGCACGTACTTTGCCATGAGTATGTGGTATGAATGCACGGTTTTTCGAATGGCAACTTCCGGGTAATATGCCAAGCGCTGCATTTGCTCGGCCGGAATGGTGTTGGGGCTTCTGCAGTTCATAAAACAACGTGAAGGAAAAGACTATGGCGAAAACTCTTACTGAAAAGATCCTGGCTTCCCATCTTGTTGAGGGAAGCCTTGAAAAAGGAGCGGAGATAGGTATTCGCATTGATCAGACCCTTACCCAGGATGCGACAGGGACCATGGCCTATCTTGAATTTGAGGCTACGGGCATTCCCAGGGTTCAGACAGAATTGTCTGTCTGCTATGTCGACCATAACCTGGTGCAATCCGATTATAGGAATGCCGATGACCATCGCTTCCTCCAGTCAGTGGCCAGAAAATACGGTCTTTATTTTTCTCCTCCAGGCAACGGTATATCGCACCAGGTTCACCTGGAGCGTTTTGGTGCTCCCGGAAAGACCCTGCTCGGTTCCGACAGTCATACACCAACAGGCGGCGGCCTCGGGATGCTGGCTATCGGTGCCGGCGGCCTGGATGTTGCCATGGCAATGGCCGGCAAACCCTTTTACCTGTTAATGCCCAAGGTTTTTGGGGTCAGGTTGAGCGGCAAGCTGCCTGCCTGGGTATCGGCGCGTGATATCCTGCTTGAGTTACTCCGGCAGTTATCGGTGAAAGGCGGAGTCGGCTACATCATGGAATATTTCGGGCCCGGGGTGCATGAACTCAGCGCCACAGACCGTGCATCCATAACTAATTTTGGCGCAGAACTGGGTGCAACCACGTCGCTTTTTCCTTCGGATGGAAATACGAAAAAATTTCTGGAAAGCCAGGGCCGCGGAGACCTGTGGACTCCTTTAAGTGCTGACGAGGGTGTAAAGTATGATGAAGTGATTGAAATAGATATGTCAAGTCTGGAGCCCCTGATCGCCTGTCCATCCTCACCCGATAATGTGGTCAAGGTAAAGGAGGTGGCAGGTAAGCCCGTTGCCCAGGTGCTGGTTGGCTCCTGTTCAAATTCTTCCCTGCGAGACTTAATGGTTGTTGCCAAGGTGCTTGAAAGGGAGGCGATAAACTCTGATGTGAGTTTTGAGATTAATCCCGGCAGCCGCCAGGTTTTGGAAAACATAACAGCGCAAGGTGATATGCTGACACTTGTCAGGGCAGGTGCACGGGTGCATCAGGCTGGCTGTCTTGGTTGCATAGGGATGGGGCAGGCCCCGCCAACAGGCGCTATTTCACTGCGCACCTTTCCGCGTAATTTCCCCGGACGCAGTGGAACGGTCAACGATCAGGTTTACCTGTGCAGCCCGGAGGTGGCAGTTGCTTCAGCGGTGAAGGGCAGAATCACAGACCCCCGGGATTTAGGCGATTATCCGCATTTTGAATTGCCGGCGAACTATTTGCCCGGCGACCAGAGGATTGAGCCCCCAAGTATTCAGGGAGAAGAGATGGAGATAATCCGTGGCCCCAATATTGCCCCCTTCCCTGAGTTTGAGCCGCTTGCAGATTCCTGGCACGGGATAATACTCCTTAAGGTTGGTGATAATATAACCACTGATCATATCATGCCTGCAGGGGCAAAGATATTACCGTTGCGCAGTAATATTCCGGCCATCAGTGAATATGTTTTTAACTCCGTTGATCTGGAGTTTATTACAAGGGCCAGGGATGCTGCTGCCGGAGATCTCGGCGGCATGATAATAGGGGGAGAAAACTACGGCCAGGGGTCCTCCAGGGAACACGCCGCCCTGGCTCCACGTTTCCTCGGAGTCCAGGTCAAGCTGGTGAAAAGTTTTGCCCGCATTCACAAGGCAAACCTGGTTAATTTTGGTATTGTGCCGCTGACTTTTGAAAACCCCGATGACTATGAATGGCTGAAGCAGGGTGGGGCAGTTGAGATCCCTGACATCCGCCAGAAAATTTCCAGCGGGCATCATAGGCTTACGGTGCTGATTGACAAAAAACCGATCACGGCAATACTGGAAGCATCCAGCAGACACCGCGAGATCCTCGTTGCCGGAGGACTTTTGAACTGGGCCAAAGGGGCCTGACCGGCAGCCCGGGTATAGCACTATGATTTACGGAATAAGAGGACCATGCACTCCGGATACCAGGCTGCAACCCTGCTGTAACAGTTGTAACCAATTTTTTTGTGCGGGTACAATTTTTTTAAACTCTTTAACAGCTCGTTATTATTAAATAAAATTTTATTTATGCCAGCCAGGGGTGCTCAAGGGTATCCCGGAAGTACAAAAAATTGTACCCGGGGGGGCATGCGGGAAAAAATGGCAAGAGGGTATAAGCCGCGTCTATGTTGACTTTTCTTAAAAAAAACAACAGAAGAGAAGAATGGCACACCGATTGCAATAAACTAGTCAAGAGTGATACTCTTATCTCCTTTCTCCTGAAAAAGGTCCACTTTGTCCCCCAAAGTCGGCCTTTTTCTATTTTGACCTTCCGTATATGCCCTTCCCCTGTCTCAGGCAGTCTTTAAATGCTTATTACGTCAACATCGGTTGCACTTCTGGCTTGCAGCCATTATCGAACCCGGGAAATAGCAGAAAAAATTGATCGGCTTTGTACTGCGCTCCGTTTTACAGTTGGCGTCGGGAGCCGGGTTTTACTCAAGCCAAACCTTTTGAGCGCCAGAAGTGGCGAACATCTGGCCTGCACGCATCCCGCATTTGTCGCTGCTGTAGCTGAATGGTTTCTGGACCAGGGTGCAAAGGTTGCCATAGGGGATTCTCCGGTTTTTGGCACGGCAAAGGGTGTCATGCGGGCCACTGGGATTGAAAAAGCGCTGGCCGGATTGCCCGTTGAGTGCATCAATTTTGATCAATCGGCTACGGTCAAACTTTCAGGAGGAGTTTCGGTGGACATGGCGCGTGCTGCCATGGAGTGTGATTTGCTGGTCAACCTCCCAAGGGTGAAAGCGCATAGCCAGTTATTTGTAACCCTGGCCGTAAAAAATTATTTTGGCACCGTGGTCGGCTTTCAGAAAGCATGGTGGCACCTGCGCTATGGAAATCATGCTGAGCAATTTGCTTCACATCTGGTCGATTTGTTGACAGTGCTGCCGGCAGGCGTGACACTGGTCGATGGTATAGTCGCCATGCATGGCACCGGGCCGATTTCCGGCCGGCCGTTTTCTTTGGGGCTGGTGGCAGGGGCCATTAACCCGGTAGCACTGGATACTGCTCTATTGCAGATTCTAGGTCTGGATCCGACCCAAAGTGTCATCTGGCAGGAATGTGCAAACCGGGATCTTGCCGGAATAGATCCAGCTAGACTCGACTTTCCGCTGTTAAAACCAGCAGGAATTTCAGTCAACAATTTCAAAGCACCGACAACTCTCAACCCTGTTTCCTTTAACCCTTTAAGGATGCTGATCAGTGCATTCAGGCGTTTTGCGGCCCGGGTCAAAGAATCCCCTTGAAAGCCTTAAAATTAGGGGGTACTCTTCTGCCTGTTTTCATCTGAATAAAATTATCCTGCCCCAGCATTATCTAAATCAGCAGGGAACTACGTAAAGTTATTGCTTGAAGGTGTCTTTGCAGGCCGGAAAAGGGGAGAATTTATATGTTTCAACTCAATGGCAAGGTGGCATTAATTACAGGCGGCTCAAGAGGGATAGGCAGGGCAATAGCTTTAAAACTTGCCCAAAACGGTATCCACGTCGTAGTCAATTATGTTCGGCACCGCAGGGACGCTGAAAGCACTGCCAGGGAGATTGAGAACTGCGGGGTAAAGTGCTTTGTGGTCAAGGCAAATGTGGCAAATGACGACGATGTCAAGTCCATGTTTGTTCTCATTCAAAAAGAATTCGGCACACTGCATTTCATGGTCAGCAACGCTGCCTCCGGAGTTCTGAAACCGGCCCTGGAGTTGAGCAGCCGCCATTGGAACTGGGCCATGGATATTAATGCCAGGGCCCTGCTCTCCCTGGCACGTGAAGGTGTTGCGCTTATGCAGCAGGGCAGCAGGATCATGGCTGTTTCAAGCCTTGGCGCTGTACGGGCTATTGAAAATTATACAGCAGTGGGGGCCTCAAAGGCAGCACTTGAATCCCTGGTACGTCACCTGGCAGTCGAATTGGGTCCCAAAGGCATAAATGTAAATACCATCAGTGCCGGCGCTGTTGATACCGAAGCCCTGAAAAAATTTCCCAACCGTCAGGAGATTCTGGATACGGCTATCTCCAAGACCCCTTTAGGCCGTCTGACTACACCTGAAGATGTTGCAGATGTTGCCCTGTTCCTGTGTTCCGATCTTGCTGCCATGATACAGGGACAGACCATAGTGGTAGATGGCGGCTACTCTATTCGCGGTTAAGTTTCGGCAAATATATTTATTCTGTTGCGAAGCTGCTCCAGGTGTTAAATTTTTATTGGCAGAACAGAGAGAATATGGTATAAAAATTATAACCCCACACGGCTTCCGACATTTATTAAAAACGCGATAAAAAGCAAAGAGGGAAGCAAGCTGGGGTTATTTTTTTGTCTTTTTTTCACCCGATATATCCTAGTTGCAGATTCCTTCTAACCACAACATGCCTTTCCCATCCTGAAAATCCGTAACCTTATTTATTTAGCCACGTGGCAACATACTGCTTCACATCAAATTTGCGGACACAGCCGGCATAACTCATATACCGGACTTTGCCCAAAACGGTACGTTCCTTCCATGCTCTATCGTGAACCCCACCCATACTCCAGGCAATTCCCGTATACCCGTTCGGGTCTCTGCCGTCCAGTTCATACTTGTCATTTAAGCATACTGCGGTTCTTAGCGCCTGTTCAGGGCTAGCTGACCATTCAAGAATTTTTTTTGCCCAGTACATCCGGAGATAGCCGTGCATTTTTCCCCATTCCACCATCTGATGCTGGGCTGCATTCCATAATTCGTCATGGGTCTTGCCTTGTTCAAATGTTTCCCGGGAATATTGATACTCCCTCTTGTCAGCTCGGTGGTCATTCAGGGTTTTCCTGGCCCAATTCGGGAACCCCTCAAAACGATCATAGTTTTCGTTGTAGTAGCAAAAGTTATCCGCCAGTTCTCTTCTGATAATAAGTTCTTCAAGGAAGGCCTCTTTTGCCTCAGCATATATTTTTGATCCGTTCACGAGCAGAGCAACCCGTTGGGGGGCAACATGACCGAAATGCAGATAGGGAGAGATGTTTGATTGACCGTCAAGATTGGGATCATTGCGATTCTGGATATATTTCTGTAAGCCTTCCTTGACAAAACGTTCGGCCGACACCCTGGCTGCGGTCTCGCCAGGCATCAGCCAATCTACCTCCTGAACGGAGTGGTCTCTTACATAGCTATACATTTTCTGCCAATCAACAGGTGCAGCAGAAATTTTTTTGCTGCCTACGGAGTATGACACAATCGCCGGGAAGTCACACAGAAAACCAGGTAGCAGTTTCTTCAGCTTGGGCCGTAAAGTATAGGCACCATATTCCTGTTTGGGAGATGCGTGCCAGCAGGGTACTATGTTGTGCCCATCAATTACATAAAAAGAGCCTTCCATGTTGGCTGCCACATCATTCTGCCAAAAACGCTTAATCCGTAGCGGGTCAAAATCGGTGACCAGAAAGGCCCCTTTTATTTTTTTCAGATATCTCGCCAGAGTCTCTGGAGGATTTCCCGGCAAAAGGATAAAGGGAATTTCCAGCTTTTGCAGATTGTGCTCTACCTCCTGCAGCCCTTTCAGCATAAATCCATAATGCCTGATATTGGCACCGGGATAGTCGGGCACGAGACAGAAAACCACAACCAGCGGCCTTTTATGCTTCACGGCAAAATTCTGCGCCTGGAGAAGCGCCCAGTTGTCTGCAACCCGCTGTTCACGGGTCATCCAGTATACAACTGGTCCACCGGTGTCATTTCCCTCCTTTAGCAGGCGGACTCTTTGTGGTGCTATTTCATGAATAGTTCTCACTTTCCAACACCTGGCAAAGAGATGGTTTTGTCCAATTGGCCAACAGTGACTATCCCAAGGTAACCATCCACCGTCACTTCATCTCCAGTATGAATCAGGGTTGCTGCATTTGGTACACCGGTGACACAGGCTATGCCGTATTCCCTGGCTATAATTGCACCATGAATGAGCATGCCGCCCCGCCTTTCTATCACCCCTGCTGCCAGGGGGACAATAAAGGTCATGTTGGGTTCAACCGCATCGCAGACCAGCACCTCTCCCTTCTTAAAGAGAGCCAAATCCCTGGCGCTATCTATGACCCTGGCTCTTCCTCTGCTGATACCAGGCCCTGCAGGCTGCCCGAGTAGCTGACGTGCTTTAATATGTTGGTTCTCCTGCTTTGCAGGTGTCTCTTTAGCTTTTGTGCCACTGAGCTTATATCGTTTATCAACCAAACTGCGAAGGACATCTCTTGCTGTCAAATGGGCCGCACCGTCAACATGCCTTTTCTTGAGACGTTGTCTGCCCTCCTCCAGAGCCCTGAAAAACTGCTCCTCTATCCTGCCAAGCACGATGTTGTCATCATCACGAAACCGGTAACTGGTCCGGGCCAGATCAAGCAGTCCTTCGGCCCGGGCACGTTTCCCCCCCTCCTTGGATATTTTTAAAAATGTAGATTCCAGTTCTGCTTTATTTGCTTCTTTGCCGATCTGACTCTTTTTCTCAGTTGTGCTGTTGCCGGCCATTTGCATAATAACGCTTACCAGTTCGTCCCTGCTCACATTACAGGTCCTATCGCCATAGGTACCGCAAAAAGGATCACCATAGAGACTGATAAATCCTTCCATCAGCCTGTTAAATTCTGCATCGTTTATAGCGCCGGCCCCACCAGCTGCAATGGCGTGCTGCAGATCAGGTCGCTGCTGGACATAGGTGCCAATTTTTCGTAAGGCCTTATTACGATTTTTACTCAGGAGAGGCACATTCGAAAGAAGTTCGACAAATTCAAATGGGTCCTCGGGACTCACCGTATCATTATAAAGCTTGCCAAAAAGGCGCATACCATGGGCAAAGGGTATGAAATCTTCCCAGTAGATAGCTGTCCATTTTTCCTTTACTTGCAAACGATTTTCAAGTTCGCCAGCCAATCCTTTATCCGAAAGAGACCGGAGGTCAATTTTAGCCAGTTCCGCTGCTTCTTTTTTCATGGCAGGAAAATGCTCCTGCTCTATTTTTATACGCAGTTTTTTCAGGTTGTCCTCACTCCTTTGCAGGCTGAGATACCATCCCCTCTTGTCGTCTTTATCACCGTCCTGTCCTGCGGTTACCGGCCTTGACTGCAAGATAAAAAAATCGTTGCCAACCTTAGTCCATTCCACATCCTGGGGTTTGCCAAAAACGTTCTCGATCTTCTTTGCCTTCCGGTAGATTGCCACAGCCTCTTCGGGGCTAAGTGGTGCTTGCAGGGACTTATTCTCCGGTAACCCGGTGAGAATGACATCATCTCCCTGGGGGGCCATGAACTTTTCTCTTTGAGGAGTATAATGCTCTTTAATGGATGCCTCTTTTCTATGAAAAATCCAGCGGTCAGGTTCCACCGCACCGTCCACCAGTCCCTGGTTCAGTCCGTAAACCGCCTCAACAACACCTTCGGTAGCATCAGTCGGATTTATACTGAATGTGACGCCTGACACCTCGCCGGCGACTAGCTCCTGCACGACAACCGCCATGGAGCTTTTGGCAAAATCCAAATCAAGTTCCTGCCGGTACAGCAAGGCCCTGTCAGACCACAGGGATGCCCACACCAGCTTTACATGCTCAAGAATCGGCTCAGTACCACGAATATTCACAAAGGATTCATGCAGCCCGGCAAAGGAGGTTGCTGCCGCATCCTCTTCCGGAGCGGAAGAACGCACCACCAAAGAATTTCCTGCAAAATTTTTTTCTAAAGCATTGCTGATCTCCCTGGCAAGTTCCACTTGCATCCTTTGGCGCAAAAAAAGATTTCGTATCCGGAGCGCTGCATCCCAGATCTCCTCCCAGCGCATGTCAGAAAACTTCTTGCGGTGCAATTCAAGTTGGATCTTCTCCTTAATGCTGCTTCCACTGATAAACTGCTTATAGGCTTCAGTTGAGATACAAAGAGTTGCAGGCAACCTAAAACCGGCTTCCTGCAATCTCATGAGAGCAGTTGCCTTGCCGCCGAAAATCTTTGAATCCTGGCTTATTTCAGAAAGCAGGTATGTCGTTCTCATCGTGGATGTGCAGTTCCATGACTTCCTGGAAACGGCTGACCAGGTAATAGCTCCATACAGAAATAATGATAAATGCAGTTGAGGGCGAGCGCAGAAAATCTTCCAGGTATGGATGCTTGCTTAAATACAGTGATGCCAGTTCCTTTTGGGATGCGTCAATATCTATCCTCTCAACGGCTCCCAGAACAGTTACCGCTTTAGCATCATGAAAGTCCTTCGCGTTATTGGACCGATCATCGATGAGCAACGAAACCTTTGGATTGTGCTTGATGTTGGCAAATTTTCGCGTTGCCTTAGGGGTGGAAAACACAATTTTGTGCAGATCATCGGTGGCCGCAAAGGCAATAAGGCTGGCATAAGGAAATACCTCAGAACTCTGGGTAGCAAGCACTGCCAGCTTCTGAGATAAAAGCAGTTCGGCTATCTCTCTTTGCAGCTGCTTTTTGTCTGTCATTTACTTCACCAAAAATATTGCCGATACAGCAGTCAAGCTGTACAAGCTTTTTATTAACAAAATTGTTTTCGATTATATTTTTAACCTTTATCATATGTTGTCATTTTAGGCTAAACTAATCAAGCATCTTTATGATTAGTTCGTTTCGTGTGGACTTAGCAAATCTGCATAAACGTTAATAACGTTTCCTCTCCTTTCCGACAAGGACTAGGCGATCAATCAATTTTTTTCCCATTTACAGACATGGTAAGTCTTGAAACAAAAAAGGCAGGGTCAGAAATATCCTGCCTTTTTTGAGATAGGGCAGCTCAAAAGTAAATAACAAGATAATCTATTCTTTGTGAGTAGCGCGCATGGTCTGGGCAAGCTCTTTTATCTCTCCCAAATCTTTCGTCATCATGGCCCAGCCATACCAATAAGCATAATCAGGATTGACATGGAAGAAAGCCTGGTAGGTACGCATCCGGTGTTTCATGTACATTTCAAAAAGCACCTGATCTATATGGGACATATGCTCTATGTCTGAACCGCCTGTTCGCATAAAATAGAGAAAATCAGGATATGCAAACGCATAGTCCGCCGGTTTCTTAATAATCCCATCTTTATAGAGTTCGGCCACCGTCTGAATTGCCTCAGCCATAAGTCTGTCAGCTTTCTGCATGATCTTGTCGCCCATGCTGAGCTGCTCCCGCGCATAGGTTTCAGAATGGCATTTACTGCAGGTTTTTATCATCTTTTCCCTCTCTGTGCTCCAAGCCTCCTCGGTCAACCTAGCTAAATCAACAGCCTTCACAGTATCAAGTCTTGCGGTGGGTTCACCAGTTTCCGGGTTGAGCACACCAAGGGCCTTTAAGATAATGACCCGGTCATCAGCCCATTGCTTGTCTTCCGGTAAAGGCAGCCGCACTCCAAGAAAACCCCAGGCAGTTCTGTTTTCGTGATTGCCTTCCGACATATGGCAGTCCTGGCATTTAGGTGCAGCCGCACCTTCCGGCAGATCACCAACTTCCCGGGTCAGGTAGCGCGAGCCATGCTTGGAGCTGCTCCACATCTCCCACTGCGGATGGTCATAACCCATATGGCATTGCTGGCAGGCCCTAGGGTTCAATGCCTCTTTCTTGGAAAAACTATGCCGCGTGTGACACTCATCGCATGAATTATTCTGATATCGATATCCTTTTTCACGCTGGCTCTTTTTCTGCTCTTCCGACTTTATTCCCATATTGTGGCAACCACCACAACCTCTACCTCCCTCCATTAACTCATCCGGTTCAACATGGGTAACGGGCATGGCATTCATTGATGTCCAACCGTAATTGTGCTTACCTTTGGAAAACTGTTGAAACTGTTTTTCATGGCATTCTCCGCACACTTTTTCATCAGGCATTAAAGCAAGGTTAGCGTCTTCTGCTTTGGTATGCGTTTCTCCATGACAAGTGGAGCATGTTACATCTTCTTTGCTATGTTTGCTGACCTGCCAGTCTTGAACCTGCCCTGGAGAAATTTTTTGATGACATCCGACACAAGCATCTTCAGCTAATGCAGCGCTAGCAAAAAACAAGATCATCAATCCCATCAATACAATTAATCTTATTTTAGCCATACCAACCTCCTTTAGTGTTCGCGTTATTATTAGATCCAGCCCATGCTGAAGATTTCAGCAAACAAAAAACACAAAAGCCTCCTAAGGTATTGCTATCCCTGGAGGCTTTATTTACAAACCCAACCAAACTCATCAGATAATATTCCTCGAGAAGATTTGTATATGTATTATAATTCTTACTATGTATTATCTATGTTTTTTAATAAATTGGAGGGATTAAATCAAGTGCCACAATGTGTTAGGAATGTGGATGTAAGTGAAATACACATATCTTTCCACAATCTTGACTATTAGTACCCTTATATCGAGTCAAGATTGCCATCGCACACCTTGACATTGGGTTGCTGGTGACTGAACTCCGGGAGTATGCAGTGCAGCTTCGCAATGAGATGCTCAAACGCTGCAGCGGAGAGGAAACGGCCCAGCTCTTCCCGGATCCTGGCATATTAAACCGGCAGCCTTACAGCCAGAGAAAAATACAGACAATCCTAAAAAAGGTTTGTAAGTTGGCTGGTCTCAGGGTAAGAAAACCGCACGATTTGCGGCATACGTATGCCACGAGCCTTCTCATGGCACACCAGAGCCCCGCTTATGTCCAGAGGCAGTTGGGACACAGTTCGATCAAGCCAACGGTCGATATATACGGGTACTGGATTTCCGGGGAAGGACGCGGCGGACTGGATGATGCACTGGGTGGTTTAGTTGAGCGAAAACGAGATAAAGAGTGCATATTTTCGCATATCGAAAAAAGAAAAAGCTGTAACCATTTGAGATTACAGCCGACTTGAATAAATGGTGCCGAAGGGGAGATTTGAACTCCCACAGGGAAACCCCTACTAGACCCTGAACCTAGCGCGTCTACCAATTCCGCCACTTCGGCACACAAGCAGGTGGCAATATTAGTACGGGAGTGAAATTTGTCAAGAGGTTCTTAATCCCTGCGACTGAAATTATTTGCCCCCCAGCAAGAGCTTGCGGATAACAGTAAAAAGAGTATAAAGCTGCAGAAATGGCATAACCCAATGGAAATATTTAATACCCTCGCTGACATTAAAGAGCCCTTTGCTGACAGCTTTGTCACCATCGGCAACTTTGACGGAGTGCATCTGGGACATCATATGCTCTTTTCCGAAGTGGTCAGCAGGGCCTATCAAAAGCAGGGCACCAGTGTTGTAGTTACATTTGAGCCGCATCCCCTGCAGGTGATCCGTCCTGAAATCGGCATAAAGCTCATTTCAACCTATGAACAGAAGGTTGAAATGATCTCGCTTGCCGGTCTCGACGTATTGGTGGTCATCCCGTTTACCAGGGATTTTGCAGCAACCAGTGCGGAAGCCTTTGTTGATGAAGTGCTGGTCCGAACCATCGGCGTGAAAGAGCTGGTGGTCGGGTATGACTATGCCTTTGGCAAGGGCAGGCAGGGCAACATCGAATTTCTCAAGGAACAGGGGAGGCTGAAGGGCTTTCCTGTCACAGTGGTGGAGCCGTACTATGTTGATGATATGCTGGTCAGCAGCAGCAAGATAAGGGAAATGGTGCGCGAAGGCCGGATGATGGATGTCAAGAAACTGCTCGGGCGCAGCTACCAGATCCGGGGTACGGTCCAGGAAGGCAAGAAAAGAGGCGGTCCTGTTGTCGGCTTTAAAACCGCCAATTTGCATTTATCCGAGGAAGACCTCTGTCCTAAACATGGAGTGTATGTTACCCAGGTTGTCTATGACGGCAAATGTTACGGCGGGGTTTTGAATATCGGCTATAACCCGACCTTTGGAGAAAATCGCCTGTCCGCTGAAACGCATATATTCGATTTCAATCAGGAAATTTACGGGAAGCAGATAAAGATAAACCTGTTGAAATACCTGCGCGGTGAAAAGAAATTTTCCGGTCCGGCAGAGCTGGCCGGCCAGATACGGGAAGATATCGGCCAGGCCAAGGCGATCCTGGCCCAAGCCCAGAAAGAATTGCTGCTTTCCTGTGAGGAAAAATATAACCGCTGAACAACCCTTCATTTGTGTATTATCTGTTTTTCCCCTTGCGTATCCGGGTTTCATGTCTATATTGTATGGAAATTTTTTGCGGGATACAGCAAAAATGCAAAGATTTTCCGCCCGTTGGCTGCAAGTTCCCGGAACTGGGAAGTAAAGGCAACTGAAGCTGGTTCTGTTGCCTGACAAAACGAAGCATGTTTTGACCAGACAAAACCAAATCAACTGAATAATAAGGAAAGTATCCATGTCAGAGAAGAGCAAGCAGGAAGACTTAAGTAAAGTTATTGCAGAAATGGAGCAGAAATGCGTTGAGAAGCCGGGATCGGTAATGGCGTATCATCACCTCGGGCTCGTTTATCGCAAGGCCGGGTATTTTGACAAAGCGGTGGCTGCACTGGAAAAGGCCATTGAACTCGATCCATTTTCCGTGGAAAGCCTTATTAATCTGGGGGCACTTTACTTTGACATGGGTAACATTGATAAAGCCCAGGCGGTTAACGAGCAGGCACTGAATATCAACCAGGCTTCTGCCCAGGCCCATGCCAACCTCGGTTTGATCTGGCAGAACAGGGGGGAGGCCCTAAAGGCTTTGGAATACTATACAGATGCTGTCAGGCATGACCCGAGTCTGGTGACCGTGTGGCTTAATATGACCTCGGTCCATCTTATGCTCAGAAACGATGAAAAGGCTTTGGAGGCGGCCCAGAAGGCTGCCCAATTGGAGCCTGATTTTCCAATGACCCAGAATAACCTTGCAGTGGCCTTTTATTATAACGGTGATTATGAAGCGGCGAGAAAACATGCTGACAAGGCAATAGGGCTTGGTTATGAAGTTGATCGGCGGTTTATCGATGCCTTAAACCAAGAAATTTCCTGACATGGCCAGAACTACCTTGAAGACCAAGCCCTGGTGCCCATTCTGTGGCCAGGATGTTGGCAGGCCGCAATATCCGGATAAGCGGAAGCTGGGAGAGTTTTCGCTTGGTAGTTGTGGATGCGGAGCGGTTTATGCCAGTGACCCCAGCGGCTTTAATATCGGCGCCGCCATAGTAGAGTGTCTGGTTCATGCCTGTGGGGATAACTGGGAACTGGCCTGGGACCTCCTGCCAGAACAGGACTATCTGACCGGGCGCATTGAAGATTATGACGAGGTGACCCACCAGGTTGTGGAAACCAGGAACTTGGATGGCAGGATAATCCGGGGAGTCCTCTATTTTATCCGTCTGCAGGAAAATGTGACAAACCTGAGCGCCAGCACTAAAGAGAAAGACAGTTCTGCAGCTGCCAAATCCTTTGCCTCAGTAAAAAAAATCCAGGAGAAAAGCGAAGGACCGACCAAGAGGGAAAAGAAAAAAGCAAATAAGAACCTTGTCAGAGACATGGTGCAAAACCGGGATGCGGACGGCCTTGTGGCCTTGTGTTTTGATGATAAGAAAACACTGCGTTTGCTGCAGCGCCAACTCTATGAACCTGATGAAGCAAAGCGCTGGGCCATTGCCAGTTTCATTGGTGAGGTGTGCAGCAGGGTTGCAATGCGCAAGCCCGGTATGGTGAGTGACCTGTTACACCTGCTGTTTGAGGCCTGTTCCGATTCAGCTGCTTCCAACTGGGGTGCCGTGGAATCAATCGGTTCCATTATTGCTGCACGTCCTGATATTTACGGCTCTTTTACCCGGCATCTTTTGGCCTATATCGGCGATCCCTCAACCCGGGCACAGGTGTTATGGGCCCTTGGGACCATTGCCGAGAAGCGGCCCGATCTGGTCAGGAATACCTCTTTTTACCAGCTCATAGGGCTCCTTGACAGCCCGGTTGCTGCAGTCAAAGGGTACATGGTAAGGCTTTTAGGCCGGCTACAGGCAAAAGAAGTGGCGGGCAGAATCAGGGCGCTGCAGGACGATACAACGATGCTGATAATTTATGAAAACGGGCTGCCTGTAAAGACAGACTTGGGAACCCTTGCCAAAGAAGCTATGCAACTGATTGAAGCAGAAGGAGAAAAAGAAAGTGAATGAGCAAAAAGAGAATCAGGATATAAACGAGGAACCCAGGGAAGCAGAAGATCCGGCCCGGGCTGATTATAATAAGGGTAAGGAGTTGCGCGCGGCAGGTGATGAGGCCCAGGCGGCATCATTTTTTCATAATGCCCTGGTCGGGTTTGAGCAGAACGGGGATGACCAGGGAGTGGCAAATGCCTCGGACCAGCTCGGAGACATATGCGCGGCACGGCAAAACCACGAAAAGGCAATTGCACATTATCAGCGGGCTTATACAATATGTGATAAGGAAAATGACATGTTCAGTCTCATCGCCCTGCAAAAAAAGATGGGCGCCGCCCAAAGAGCCCTGAAGCAGTATGATAAGGCGGTAAACATTTATCTTAATGTCATAGATATCTACGCAGGTTATAATAACCCTGCCGGCACAGTTAATGTCATGGAGGAGTTGGCAAAACTCTACCTTGAGATGGGGGAGCGGCAGAAGTCGGCTGATACGTATAGGACGATTGCTTCAATTCATAAGAATTTCAAACATAACATACAAGCTCAGGAATTCATGGACAAGGCGGTGCAGGTTGAACAGGACGCCGTTTAAGATCCCAAGAGCTGCAGGAAGCAGTAGGCGGCTCTGGTTAGAATATTACAGGGAATTAAAATGTTTACCGGCATAATTCTGGGCAAGGGAAAAGTTGTTGCGAAAAGGTCTTCAGGCAGCGGCATGATATTAAGCCTTGAGTCTGATTTTGACCTGACCGATCCGGAAGAGGGAGAGTCCATTGCGGTAAATGGTGTTTGTTTGACCGCCAAGAATATCAGCACAAGAGCGTTTGCGGTTGATATTTCCCCGGAGAGTCTGGACCGCACAAACCTTGGCAATCTGTCAGTGGGGAGCAAGATTAACCTGGAAAGAGCCCTGCGTTTGAGCGACAGGCTTGGGGGCCACATGGTCAGCGGGCATGTGGATGCAGTGTCAGCGGTTCTGGAACGGCGGCCGGTGGGAGACTTTGTCCAGTTCACTTTCGGAGTTCCGAGGGGATTGGGTAAATATATTATTGAAAAGGGCTCCATTGCCATCGATGGTACCAGTCTTACCGTCAACAGCTGTGACGATAAAACATTCACCATCGTGGTTATTCCTCATACCCTTGAAGTAACGCTCCTGGGAACACTGAGGAAAGGGGACTCGGTTAATATTGAGGTGGACCTGATAGGCAAGTATGTGGAAAAATTGCTGCAGGCGGATCCGGGTGACCCCCAACAATCTCAAGGGGGAATAAATCCGGAATTTCTGGCCAAGTATGGTTTCATGAAATAATTATATACAAGGGTAAGTATCCTTAGTGAAAGTTGAAGGTATAGATTTATGGCAGTCTCCAGAATTGAAGAGGTGATAGAAGATATCCAGGCCGGCAAGATGGTCATCCTGGTGGATGACGAGGACCGGGAAAACGAAGGTGATCTGTGCATGGCCGCAGAGGCAGTCACCCCTGAGGCAATTAACTTTATGGCCAGGTACGGACGGGGCCTCATCTGCCTGACCCTTGACCGGGCCCAGGTAAAAAAACTGGATCTGCCCATGATGGTTAAGAAGAACAAGTCGCCCTTTGAAACTGGTTTCACTGTCAGTATTGAGGCAAGAACCGGGGTGACAACAGGTATTTCAGCAGCGGACAGGGCCAGGACGATCCAGGTAGCGGTTAATATGGCGGCAAAACCTGAGGATATTGTAAGCCCGGGGCATATTTTTCCATTGCGTGCCAGAAGGGGCGGCGTACTTGAACGAACAGGCCAGACAGAGGGCTCTGTTGATCTAGCGCGGCTGGCTGGGATGATGCCTGCAGGCGTGATCTGCGAAATAATGAAGGATGACGGGACCATGGCCCGCATGCCTGATCTTGAGGCATTCGCAGCCGAACATGGCATGAAGATAGCGACCATTGCTGATCTCGTGGCTTACCGTTTGCGGCGGGATACTCTGGTGCATCGGGCGGTTGAAGCCCGACTGCCCTCACATTTCGGAGGCGAGTTCAAGGCTATTGTCTATGCCAATGATGTTGATAAGCATGAGCACCTTGCCCTTGTCAAAGGCGAGATCGACCCTGATAAGGAGATTATGGTGCGGGTGCATTCTGAATGCCTCACCGGCGATGTCTTTGGGTCTGACCGCTGTGATTGCGGCAGCCAGTTGCAGGAAGCCATGCGCATGGTTTCTGCTGCTGGCACCGGGGTTATTCTTTACATGCGCCAGGAAGGCCGCGGCATCGGTTTGATAAACAAGCTGAAAGCCTATGCCTTGCAGGATAATGAAGGGCTTGATACAGTGGATGCCAACCTGGAGCTCGGTTTCAAACCGGATTTGCGGGACTATGGCATCGGGGCCCAGATTTTACGGGATTTAGGCGTGCGCAAGATGTGTCTGCTCACAAACAATCCCAAGAAGATCGTGGGACTTGAAGGCTACGATCTGGAAGTGACCAGGCGCCTGTCCATTCAAATAAAACCGGTACCGGAGAATATTTCGTACCTGAAGTGCAAAAAAAATAAAATGGGGCACCTCCTGGATCTGCCGGAAAACACCGAAATATAATGTAAGCAAGTATTGCATAATAGGTGGTTCTATGCATGCGGAGACTATAAGCGATTGCACAAGGAGAGGAATTGATGGCGACATATATTGAAGGAGATCTGCAGGCAACAGGAAAGAAGTTTGGCATAATTGTTTCCCGGTTCAATTCGTTTGTTTCGGAAAGGCTTCTTGAGGGGGCCCTTGATACCCTGCTCAGGTCCGGGGCAGAAGAAGATGCTATCGACGTCGTACGTGTTCCGGGTGCTTTTGAAATTCCGCTGATGGCTCAGAAAATGGCAAAATCTGGCAATTATGATGCTATCATCTGTTTAGGTGCCGTTATTCGAGGAGCCACCTCCCATTACGACCTGGTTGCCAATGAGGCTGCCAAGGGAATTGCCCAGGTTGGCTTTGATTCCGGGGTTCCGACAATCTTCGGGGTTCTCACTACTGACACTATCGAACAGGCCATTGAAAGGGCAGGTTCCAAGGCCGGCAATAAGGGAAGTGAAGCTGCCTTGGCTGCCATTGAGATGATAAACCTCCTCAATCAGATTTAGTCGGGAATCACCGGCAAATACATGGGAACAAGGCGTAAATCCAGAGAACTTGCTCTGCAGGCTTTGTATCAGGGAGAATTGGCCGGAGAGGCTTTACTTTTGGATTTCGAAGAATTCTGTGCCCATTTCCAGGTAAACAAGAAAGCCATCCCCTACGCCGAGAAGCTTTTGGGTGGTGTGCAAGGGAAAAGGGAAGAAATAGATCTGCTGATCAGCAGGTACGCGGAGAACTGGCGCCTTGAAAGAATGTCGGTCATTGACCGCAATATTTTGCGCCTTGCTGTTTTTGAGCTGCACTTTACCGATGATGTCCCAACAAGCGTGGCGATCAACGAAGCAGTTGAAATAGCCAAGCGTTATTCAACGGATGATTCAGGCTCCTTTATCAACGGCATCCTGGATGTTATGGCCCGGGCGGAAAACTCCGGGGCTGAGAACAAGACGAAGACCGTCTGATTGTAAACCTGACAGAATTATTTTCTTGGATGGCAAAAAAAACTAAAAAGCTGGATGGACCAAGTTTTGCCCAGGAAGCAATTGCCGTTACCGGGCTCTTTGCTGCGGTGTTTCTGCTTCTGTGTCTTGTGAGCTACTCGCTGCCTATCTTAAACGCAGCCTCGTATACGTCGGCATTTAACTGGTGCGGCACCATCGGTCACCTCATTGCCTGGGGTCTTATGTCCCTGCTTGGTATCAGTTCTTTCTGGTTTGTTATCCTGCTTGTTTTCTTCTCAGTTCAGTTCTTTTCCAGGACCGCTGATTTTGAACGACTGCCCTTAATCTTTCTGGGCAGTGTCGGCATTCTGATTGCCAGCAGCAGTCTCCTGGGCATCCTGTATTCTGCTGAAGGAGATTTTATCGCCATAGCGGGGCGTTATTACCCTGCCGGTGGTAAGGCGGGAAGCTGGCTCGCGTATTTTCTCAAAACCTATCTCGGCACCCCGGGAGCCATTCTCTTGCTCCTGCTCCTGCTCATATTCTCCCTCATGCTTGCTGTGCGCTTCTCTCCATACTTTGTTGGCAAGAAACTTCTGACTGCAGCTTATGGCCGCATCGGTGAAAGCTATTTCCAGAAAAGCGAGGCCAAACCCAAAAAAGAAAAAACCACAAAGGACATTTTGCAGGAACCAAAGATATCAAATTCTATCCCCAGTGTGAACGAGCCGGTTAGAATGGAAGAGACGGAGGAAGAAGACCAGGATTTCCGGGTAACGCCTGTATCTTCGGGCGAGTATCGTCTGCCGGGTATAGGCCTGCTGGATAAGGTGGATGCAGCGGGAAATGAGGTAGCGCTGGAGCATTACTATACCGTGAGTAAAATGCTTGAGAACAAACTGCGTGATTTTGGCATTTCCGGCAAGGTAGAAGGTATTTCTCCGGGGCCGGTTGTCACTACGTATGAGTTTGCCCCGGCACCCGGCATCAAGATAACCCGTATTGTCTCCCTGGCAGATGATCTGGCCATGGGATTGAAGGCGGAAAGTGTCAGGATCGTAGGTTCGATTCCAGGTAAGGCTGCGTTGGGAATTGAGATCCCTAATCCGCAAAGAGAGATCGTTTACATCCGGGATATTCTCTCCAGTGAGACATTTAAGAATTCAACTTCCAAGCTGACTCTGGGACTGGGCAAGGATGTTGTGGGTCAGCCTGTTGTCGCGGACCTGGCCAAAATGCCCCACCTGCTTATTGCCGGTGCCACGGGTTCCGGTAAGAGTGTCGGCATCAATTCCATTATCTGTTCTATTCTTTTTAAATCCACTCCGGATGAGGTGCGCTTCCTGCTTATCGATCCTAAGCGCATTGAGCTTTCAGGTTATGAGGATATCCCCCACCTGCTGCATCCGGTTGTCGTTGATCCGAAAATGGCGAACAGGGCATTGCAGTGGGCGGTGCGTGAAATGGAGCGCCGCTATATGCTGCTTGATGAGATGCGCGTTAAAAGCTTTGCCTCCTATAACCAGGTGGCAGAGGAAAAGCTGCCACTCATTGTTATCGTTGTCGATGAGCTTGCAGACCTGATGATGATTTCATCCCGCGAGGTTGAGGAATCGATTGCCCGCCTGGCGCAAATGGCCAGGGCGGCAGGCATGCATCTCATCCTGGCAACGCAGAGGCCGTCTGTAGATGTACTGACCGGATTGATCAAGGCGAACTTCCCCACGCGGATCTCATTCAAGGTATTCTCCAAGGTTGACTCGAGGACAATTCTTGACATGAGTGGAGCTGAACAGCTGCTCGGCGACGGAGATTCCCTCTTTCTGCCTCCGGGCAAGGCCAGGATGCAGCGCATCCATGGCTCCTATATTTCCGAGAAGGAAACGGAGCGGGTTATTGAATTCTTGAAAGAGCAGGGTACGGCCCGCTATGACGAATCGGTCCTCGTGGCTGTTGAGGAAGACAGCGGTGACTATAACGGTATTGGTGAGGACGACTACGATGAAAAATATGATGAGGCCGTAGCTCTTGTCTGTGAAACCGGGCAGGCTTCCATCTCCATGGTGCAGAGGCGTTTACGGGTCGGTTATAACCGGGCGGCTCGCATGATCGAAATCATGGAAAAGGAAGGCATTGTGGGGCCTGGTGACGGCTCGAAGCCAAGGGAGGTCCTTGCCCGCAAGAATTACTAGAAAAATTATGCGGTAAAAATTACTTCATTTAATCTCCTTTTGCTCCTCACGAACTGTTATATTTCTCCAATACTTCTTACTGAGATACTCTTGCTTTTTTTATCTGTTTTTTTGCTTTTCCCCCTTAAGGTGCCAATTAAATAGTTTTTTTCTTGACATTTAATATGTGACAAATTATACATCCGATGTCGCAAAAAATGAGTGACGGTTCAGTCATAATTGCTTCCTGAACGCGAAGAAAAACAGATAGTTAAAAATTTCATATAGTTGTGTTCAGGTGTACTGGTTTCCTGGCAGTTCCATGCAGTTTCGGCAAACCGGGAAAAATGGCTAATTTACTCCCGGCTGATGTGGGGAAATGGATTTTCCCCCCTAGGGGTAACGGGGTGAAAATATATTTTTGTTATTCGGGCTGGCTCAGTATTGAAATGCGCATAGTTAGAGCTGAGACAACCTGATTTGGTATAGAGTAACAAACGGGTTTCGCCCCTGGCGGAGCCGTAAAGGTTAATCTTTTTGAGGAGGTAAATTTAATGCCAAGCTACGTAGATCCTGAAAAGTGTGATGGTTGTAAAGGCGGAGATAAAACGGCCTGCATGTACATCTGCCCCAATGATTTGATGGTCTTGAACAAAGAGGCAATGCTGGCCTACAATCAGGAACCGGATGCCTGCTGGGAATGCTACTCATGCGTGAAAATATGTCCGCAGGGTGCAATCTATGTCCGGGGTTACAATGACTTTGTACCCATGGGCGGCCAGGTACATCCGATGAGAAGTTCCGATTCCATTATGTGGACCGTCAAATTCCGTAACGGCAACATGAAGCGGTTCAAGTTCCCCATCCGGACAACGGCTGAGGGTGCTGCCAATGCCTATCCTGATCTGAAAGGTGAAAATCTTGATGACGAGAGACTTTCCACCGAGAAAGAACTCCCGGCTCCTGATCCGGCTAAAATGGCAAAGTAATTATTCGAGCAAGAAAAACTCATATAATTTAAAGGAGGAATCAATATGGCGTTACCTAATAAGCCGATGGGCGAACTGCCCGCCGTTGCTAATCCCGAAATTGCGGAGCATGAATGCGATGTTCTCATCGTTGGTGGTGGTATGGCTGCCTGCGGGACTGCTTTTGAAATCAAGAAGTGGGCCCCGGCCGACATGAAAATCATCCTGGTTGACAAGGCTTCCCTGGAGCGTTCCGGTGCTGTAGCCCAGGGCCTTTCAGCAATCAACACCTACATCGGTGAAAACCCGATTGAAAATTACGTAAAAATGGTACGCAACGACCTCATGGGCGTTATCCGCGAAGACCTTGTCTATGACCTTGGCCGTCACGTGGATGATTCCGTACATCTGTTCGAAGAATGGGGTCTGCCGGTTTGGAAAATCGCCGAAGACGGCTCCAACCTCGACGGTTCCAAGCCTGCACCTAAACTGACCGAAGGCGGCAAGCCGGTCCGTACGGGTAAATGGCAGATCATGATCAACGGTGAGTCCTACAAGTGCATCGTTGCCGAGCCGGCCAAAACAGCCCTGGGCGAAGAAAACTGCCTGGAGCGTATTTTTATCGTGAAACTGCTTCTTGACAAGAATGTTCCTAACAAGATCGCCGGTGCTGTCGGCTTCTCCACCCGTGAGAATAAGGTGCATGTTTTTACATGCAAAACCATGGTCGTTGCCTGCGGCGGTGCTGTAAACATTTTCCGTCCGCGCTCTACCGGTGAGGGGAAAGGCCGCGCCTGGTACCCCGTATGGAATGCAGGTTCCACCTACACCATGTGCGCCCAGGTCGGTGCTACACTGACCATGATGGAAAACCGCTTCACGCCTGCCCGTTTTAAAGACGGATACGGTCCGGTTGGTGCATGGTTCCTGCTCTTCAAAGCCAAAGTACAGAATGGCCTTGGCGAGTTCTATGCCAACTCCGACGCAGTTAAAGATGAACTGGGTAAGTTTATGCCTTACGGTGCTTCTCCCGTTACCCCGACCTGTCTGCGTAACCACCTTATGATTGAAGAGCTGAAGGCCGGCCGGGGCCCCATTTATATGGCCACCGACGTCGCCCTGAATGCCTTCCTCGATGATGCCCGTGCAGCCGGCAAGGATGAAAAAGAAGTCAAGAAATTCTGGAAACACCTCGAATCCGAGGCCTGGGAAGATTTTCTCGATATGTCGGTTGGCCAGGCCGGTCTCTGGGCCGGTATGAACATCGAGCCTGAAAACGTAGGTTCCGAGATTATGCCCACCGAGCCTTATATGCTGGGCTCCCATTCCGGCTGTTGCGGCATCTGGGTTTCCGGTCCTGAAGAAGACTGGGTACCGACCATCGACGGTCCCCGCTCCCATCAGTACAAATGGGGTTACAACCGCATGACAACGGTTGATGGTCTCTTTACCGCCGGGGACGGCGTTGGTGCCTCAGGTCATAAATTCTCCTCCGGCTCCCATGCCGAGGGCAGGATTGTTGCCAAGCAGATGGTCAAGTACTGCAAAAACAATGCAGACTTCAAGCCGGAACTGAAGCAGACCGCGCAGGAACTGGCTGATGAGATCTACGCCCCGGTCAGACTCTATCTTGAGCATGTCGGCAAATCAACGGCTGCTGATGTTAACCCGAATTACTGCAAACCTGCAGGCCTGATGATGCGTCTCATGAAAGCTACCGACGAGTACGGTGGTGGTGTTGCTACCTACTACATGACTTCGGGTAAGCTGCTCAACATCTGCCTTGATCTCCTGCAGATGATGCGTGAAGATGCTGAAAAGATGGCTGCCGGCGACCTGCATGAGCTCATGAGGGCCTGGGAAAATTACCACCGTATCTGGTGTGTTGAGACCCATATCCGTCACATTGAGTTCAGAAAAGAGAGCCGTTATCCCGGTTTCTACTACAGGTCAGACTTCCCGACCTGTGATGATGAGAACTGGAAGGCCTTCGTTAACTCCACCTTTGATCCTGAGACCAAAGAATGGAAGTGTGAGAAGGTTAACTGCGTAAACATCATTGAAACCGAACCGTGGATCTAAATTCTCTCTGAGGATCAGACAATATCTGTTCACAGGTCAGATCCCTATGTAGAGTAAGAAGAAACAAATCTCCAGGCACCTCGTTAGCGGTGCCTGGAGATTTTTCTATACTTAGGGATTCTGGTTGATTGCGTTGGTTGAGATGGCTTGAAATTGCTTGACACCATTGCAAATAGCCTATAGGAATCACAAATCATTTGAACCAAAATAGTCAACCCCTGAATTACCAAAAAATATGAATGGAGGAATGGCATGACAGATGAACACACACCTGTGAGCGGTGGCATTTTAGTCGTTGGCGGCGGCATAAGCGGCCTGACGGCAGCGTTGGAAGCCGCGGAGGTTGGGACTGATGTTTTTCTGGTAGAAAGAAATCCCTATTTGGGCGGCCGGGTAGCGCAGCTGAATCAGTACTTCCCTAAGCTTTGCCCCCCTTCCTGCGGTCTGGAGATTAACTTCAAGCGCATCAAGAACAACCGGAGAATCCGGGTGTATACCCTGACCGAGGTGAAAGATGTTTCAGGTTCCGCCGGCAACTTTCAGGTGTCGCTGGAGACCAGTCCCCGGTATGTGAACAACAACTGCACCGGTTGTAATGCCTGCGTTGAGGTATGTCCCGAAGAGCGTGATAATGCTTTCAATTTCAACATGGATAAGACCAAGGCAATATACAAGGCCCATGACATGGCGTTTCCCATGAAATATGTCATTGACATGGATGCCTGCACCAAGTGCGGCAAGTGCCTTGAGGCCTGCAAGTATGAAGCCATTGAGCTTGACATGGAAGCCAAGAGCTTTAGCCTCGATGTTGCATCAATTGTCTGGGCAACCGGCTGGAATCCCTATGATGCCAGTAAGATGGATAAACTGAAGTTCGGCCAGAGCAACGCCGTCATCACCAACATGATGATGGAAAGGCTTTCAGCGCCAAATGGCCCCACCGAGGGCAAGATCCTGCGTCCTGGAGACAACAAGGAACCTGAGAGTTTTGCCTTTGTCCAGTGTGCGGGGTCCCGTGATGAGAATCATCTGGAATACTGCTCCTATATTTGCTGCATGGCAAGTCTGAAGCAGATAACGTATATCAGGGAGCGTTATCCTGAGGCAAAAATATCAGTGTATTACATTGATCTGCGGACTCCCGGGAAATATGAGAAGTTCCGTGAAAAACTGATGGCTGATGAAAAAATTACCTTCATCAAGGGTAAGGTTGCTGACATTATCCCTGAAGCGGACGGCGGAGTGACCGTGGTTGCTGAAAATGCGGTTACCGGTGAAAAGGTTCAGGAAAAAGTGGATATGGCCATTCTGGCTACCGGTATGGCGCCTGCCATCCAGACTGAGGGTGCAGCTCTCGGCCTGCAGATGGACAGCAACGGTTTTCTCCTTGGGGACGCCGATGCAGGCACAATAGCCGCCGGTTGCGCCAAGAAGGCTGCCGATGTTGTGACCAGTAACCAGAGCGCGACTGCCGCAGCTCTTAAAGCCATTCAAGTGTTGAGGAGGTAGGTCAATGGACAAAAAATACAGTGCATATTTATGCACCGGTTGCGGCATTGGAGATGTCGTAGATATAGAGGCACTTTCCGGGGTGGTCAGCAGTGAAATGGGCATGGAGTGCAAGACGCACCAGGCTCTCTGCAGTGCTGACGGTCGTGCCCTGATCGAAGGAGATATTAATGAAAACGGGGTCAACACGGTTATAGTCGGTGCCTGTTCACCCCGGGTCATGCAGGATGAATTCACATTCGGGGATGACAAAATTACAGTTCGGGCCAATCTCCGCGAACAGGTGGCCTGGTCCAACCCGCCTGATGCCGACAAGGAATATGTGCAGGAACAGGCTTCCGACTATATGCGCATGGCCTGCACCCAGGCAAAGAAATCGGAACTTCCCGATCCCTATCTACTGGAAACGGTCAACAAGAGAATTCTGGTCATGGGTGGCGGTATTGCCGGGCTGACAGCTGCCAAAGAAGCTGCAGCTGCAGGTTATGAAGTAACCCTGGTTGAGAAAAGTGATATTCTTGGCGGCAAGGCGGTTAACTGGCGCCATTCTTTTCCCACCAAGGCTCCGTGGACCGACATGGAAACCCCGATTGTCAATGACCTGATCCAGGCTGTGCAGGATGCAGACAAGATCACGGTGAAAACAGGCACCGAGGTGGCACGAACTTCCGGGGCGCCCGGTAATTATAACGTGACATTCAAACAGGCAGGCACTAAAAGCGATTGGGATGCACCGGCAAAGGTCGGTGTTGATGAGCAGGATGCCATTGACAAGGGGACAATGGAAGACCCCAATGCCGGTTTGCAGCATTATATGAAAGATAATCCGGACGGAGAAAAGTTTGGTGCCGTTATAATGGCAACAGGCTGGACGCCGGCGGATGTGTCCGAGTATGAACACCTTGGCGCTGGAAAATTCCAGAATGTGCTCACCAATGCCGAGTTTGAAAAAATCGCCGGGCAGGGCAAGATTGTGCGTCCTTCAGACGGTAAACCGGTTGAAAGCGTTGCCTTTGTCCAGAGTCCTGGCGGTAGTGAACATGACAAGGATTTTCCTTACTGTAACTCTGTTACCAGCCTGGTGGCATTGAAGCAGGCCCAATATGTGCGTGAGGACAATCCCAACGGCAAGGCCTATATCCTTTATCAGCATATGCGGACACCCGGCAACATGGAGCTTTTTTACAAGGCGGCCCAGAATGATGACGGCATCTTCATGACCAAGGCAAATGTCATGAAGATTGAAGAAAGTGCTGATGGGTCCTTAAGTGTTGCTGCAGAAGACACCCTCCTGAATGAAAACCTTAATTTGAACGTTGACATGGTTGTTCTGGCAGCCGGTATGGTGCCGACCACCAAGGATGCCAATGTTGTCAACCTGGCCTACCGCCAGGGTCCGGCCTTGTCTGACCTCGATCTTTTTGACGGCTATGCGGATTCACATTTTATTTGTTTCCCCTATGAAACAAGAAGGACAGGCGTTTATGCCTGCGGCGGTGTGCGCAAAGCAACAACGGTTGATGAAACCATTGATGATGCCACCGGGGCGGCGTTAAAAGCCATCCAGTGTTTTGAGTCAGCGGATCGGGGAGTTTCGGTCCATCCCCGTTCGGGTGACAAAACCTATCCGGAATTTTTCATGCAGCGCTGTACCCAGTGTAAACGCTGCACCGAGGAGTGCCCCTTTGGCGCCATCGACGATGACGAGAAGGGCACACCGCTGCCGAATCCTACAAGGTGCCGCAGATGCGGAACCTGTATGGGGGCATGCCCTGAAAGGATCATCGGTTTCAAGGATTATAATGTTGATATGATCGGTTCCATGGTGAAATCCATCGAGGTGCCGGATGATGATGAGGACAAGCTGCGCTTCGTAGCCTTTGTCTGTGAAAATGATGCGTATCCGGCCATTGATATGGCAGCCATGCGCCGCTTGGGCATAAACAATCTGGTAAGGATCATCCCGGTCCGCTGCCTGGGTTCTGTCAACATGGTCTGGATCAAGGATGCCATGTCTGCCGGTATGGACGGGGCGATCCTTCTTGGCTGCCAGTATGGTGATGATTACCAGTGCCACTTTGTCAAAGGCAGTGAGCTCGCTGACAAGAGGATGGTGAACATTGCTGAAACCATGGGCAGCCTGGGCCTGGAAGTGGAACGCGTTGCAGTAAAGCAGGTTGCTATTAACGAGTACCACAAGATTCCGGAAATCATTAACGGTTTTGTAGAAGAAATCATTGATCTAGGCCCGAATCCATTCAAGGGTTTTTAAGCATAAATACCTATTTACAAGTCGCTTGGCAGTGTGGTATACGCTGCCAAGCGACATATTTAGGACGTGAAAGACCGGAACCGTTTGAGGCTCAAGCAATACAAGGGGGAATAATCTCCTTAGGGAAATTAAATATAGGTGATCTGGAGAAGACAGGAGGCTAAAGAATGACAATGAATGTAGATCCTGATTTGAGTTTTATAAAATATCTGAAAAGCGCTGGTGGTGACACCCTGAAGAAGTGCTACCAGTGTGCAACCTGTTCCGTTGTATGTCCCCTGTCTAAGGACGGCAGTCCATTCCCCCGGAAGGAGATGATCTGGGCGCAATGGGGTTTGAAAGATAAGCTTATAGCAGATGTGGATACCATGCTGTGCCATAACTGCGGCGACTGTAATACCTATTGCCCCCGCGGGGCCAAACCGGGAGAGGTGCTCGGTGCTATCCGTGCCTATGCCTATACCCATTTCGGTTTTCCCCAGGGTTTGGCAAAACTGGCCAGCGATGGCAAGAATTTACCAATCCTTATAGGTATTCCGGCTGCTGTTGTTCTTGTTTTGTGGCTCATCTCAGGTGGTATGCATATGCCCGATGGACCGGTTGATTTCGGTATGTTTTTCGGCCACTGGGATTTTCACTGGCTGACCAAAACCACCTTTTTTATCGATATAATATTCCTGCCTGTTGCAGCATTCGCTCTTTTTGCATCATATAAAGGGGTATCTGCCATGTGGAATAAAATGTCGGAAAATATGGAAATAAGTTCCGACTACCGCCCATCGGCCAAACAGTTTACGGTTGAGTTTCTCTGGCCGGCGATAAAAGAAACCATCCTGCACAAAAGGTTTAATGAGTGCGGGACAAACGTAGACAGGGTGAAGGGGCATCTGCCCCTGCTTCTGTCATTCATCGGGCTGTTGGTTGTGACAACTTACTCTTTTATCCGCAAGGACTTAATTGGTTTGATCAACCCTAACCTGCATGGACCTATTCCCTTGTATGATCCATTCAAGCTTCTGGCCAATATCAGTGCCGTAGCCCTGCTTGTAGGTGTCGCCATTCTCTGGGTCAACCGCAGGAAGATGGAAGCGGAGGGCAAGGCTTCCCCGACCTTCTATGACTGGTTTTTGATTGGCGAGATTGCAGCAGTCGGCATAACCGGACTTGGTGCGGAGCTCTTAAGGTGGGCTGACTTTGGGGTCCTGGCATATCTGACCTATTATCTGCACCTGGTATCTATCTTCATGCTTTTCTTCTATATGCCGTATACGAAGTTTGCCCATATGGTTTATAGAACTTTTGCCATGGCGTTTGAAAAATACAGGGAAAGCAGTTTCGTCCAAAAGGAAGCTTCATAACATAAGCCATACACTGGTGGCGGGATAAAATTCCGTATTCGATTTTCCGGGAAAGAGGGGCTTTCTCATCTGGAAAAAAAAGGTTGATTTTTGCCAACGAACGGATTATCTTGTCACGCTTTTCTGCTGGCGTAGCTCAATTGGCAGAGCAGCTGATTTGTAATCAGCAGGTTGCGGGTTCAAGTCCCATCGCCAGCTCCAGATGAGTAGACGCGAGTGTCGACCCGCTTGAGTTGCTATTCATTGCAGTGGGGCGGTATCTGCGAAGGTGAAATGGAGGGGTTCCCGAGCGGTCAAAGGGAACAGACTGTAAATCTGTCGGCGACGCCTTCGGAGGTTCGAATCCTCCCCCCTCCACCATATATCATGGGCGGGACCAATTGGTTCAGCGCTCTATTTTATTCTAGCGAATTCATTTAGCATATATAAGGTTGGCATTATATGGCAGAAGCAATCATTGTAACTCCTCAATTCCTAACCGGCTGATTGAAGCGGGAATAGCTCAATTGGTAGAGCATCAGCCTTCCAAGCTGAGGGTTGCGGGTTCGAGACCCGTTTCCCGCTCCATTAAAATTCTCAGGGATTAGCAGCTTCTTGCTGCACAACAGGGAATTTAGGCTTGTGCATTGAGGGGGAGGAAGGCTTTCGGCCCACGTAGCTCAGGCGGTAGAGCACTTCCTTGGTAAGGAAGAGGTCACCGGTTCAAGTCCGGTCGTGGGCTCCAGTGAGAAAGTATCGGGAATAATAGGAGCGGGAGAATCATTTAATATAAAAGGATTTACATCGTATAGGAGAAAATGGCATGGCAAAGGAGAAATTTCAGCGAACGAAACCGCATGTAAACGTAGGAACGATTGGTCATATTGATCATGGCAAGACTACGTTGACAGCCGCAATCACGCGTGTATTATCGACCAAGGGCCAGGCGCACTTCACGGCTTTTGACGAGATAGACAAGGCACCTGAGGAGAAAGAGCGCGGCATCACAATTGCAACGGCGCACGTGGAGTACGAGACAGACAAGCGTCATTATGCGCATGTTGACTGTCCGGGTCATGCTGACTACATCAAGAACATGATCACCGGAGCTGCGCAGATGGACGGTGCTATTCTGGTTGTAGGGGCTGACGACGGTCCCATGCCGCAGACACGCGAGCACATTCTCCTGGCGCGCCAGGTTGGAGTTCCGGCGATTGTTGTCTTTTTGAACAAGTGCGACATGGTAGACGATCCAGAGCTGATTGAGCTTGTAGACATGGAACTGCGCGAGCTTCTGGACAAGTACGAGTTTCCTGGAGACGATACCCCGATCATTCAGGGCAGCGCCTTGAAGGCATTGGAGAATCCTGAAGACGAGGCAGCGACCAAGTGCATCTGGGATCTGATGGAAGCGGTTGACACCTTCATCCCTGAGCCTAAGCGCGACATTGACAAGCCATTCCTGATGCCTGTTGAGGATGTTTTCTCCATATCCGGTCGTGGTACAGTAGCGACGGGTCGAGTTGAGCGCGGCATGGTCAAGGTAGGAGAGGAAGTGGAGATCGTTGGTATCAAGGATACGCATAAGACAACGGTTACGGGTGTAGAGATGTTCCGCAAGCTTCTGGACCAGGGTCAGGCGGGTGACAACATTGGAGCGCTTTTGCGCGGCGTTAAGCGTGAGGATATCGAACGCGGTCAGGTATTGGCAGCTCCGGGCTCCATTACCCCGCATACGAAGTTCAGGGCGGAGTGTTATATCTTGACAAAAGAGGAAGGGGGTCGCCATACACCGTTTTTCAATGGTTACCGTCCACAGTTTTACTTCCGCACGACAGACGTGACCGGCATAGTAACATTGCCGGAGGGCGTAGAGATGGTCATGCCTGGCGACAACGTAACGGTTGAAGGCACGCTGATCACGCCGATCGCCATGGAGAAAGAGCTTCGCTTTGCAATCCGTGAAGGCGGCCGTACGGTCGGCGCAGGCGTTATCAGTGAAATTATCGAATAAGGAAATGATTTGCGAGTCTATTACTCGTAAAACAAACAGAAGGTAACAGGTTTTATCAGGTGCAGGCATGAGAAATATAATCACATTAGGGTGTGCTGAGTGCAAGAATCGAAATTACACCACGACAAAAAATAAGAAAAATACGCCGCATAAGCTGGAATTTAAAAAGTACTGCCGGTTTTGTCGAACCCATACCCTGCATAAGGAAACAAAATAACCGGGGTAGGCCAGTAGCTCGAATTGGTAGAGCACCGGACTCCAAATCCGGGGGCTGGGGGTTCGAATCCCTCCTGGCCTGCCATTGACCTGTATTTTGCCAATAAACTGGTCAGAAATGGCTATTTAAAAAGTGACTTTCAGCTTGCCGGGCAACTGGAAGAATGGATAATAAAATGGCAGCAAAAAAAGGCGAGCGTTCCTCCAAGAATAAAGCGGTAGCAGTAGATGAAGCGGCCGTTCAAAAAATTTCTCTTGCACGGATCAAGGAATTTGCCGGCGAAGTGAAATCTGAGTTCAAAAAAATTGTCTGGCCTGACAGGAAAGTGACCATCGGGTCAACAGGAGTCGTTCTCGTCCTTGTTTTCCTGGTATCAGTCTACTTGGGAGCAGTTGATCTCTTTATAGGAAAGCTGGTTTCATACATTCTTAAATAAACACGCTGTGATATCGGGAAGATACATGGAGCAACCAGCATAAAATAGAGGTGTTTTTAGCTTATGGCAAGGCACTGGTACATTGTACATACATATTCCGGCTTTGAGGAGAAGGTGAAAACGACTCTCCAGGAGCGGATAAGAGTCGCCGGGCAGGATGACTTATTTGGTGAAATCCTGGTTCCCAAAGAGCAGGTTCTTGAAATGGTCAAGGGGGCCAAGAAAACTTCCGAAAGAAAGTTTTTCCCCGGCTATATCCTGGTCAACATGGAACTTAATGACGATACCTGGCATACGGTGCGCTCCACTCCCAAGGTCACGGGTTTTGTAGGCAATGACCGGAACCCGCCGTCGCTTTCCGATGAAGACGCCATGAAAATTATCGGCAGGATTAAAGACGGCGCCCTGAAGCCGAAGCCGAAGGTAACTTACGAAGTTGGTGATGCTGTCAGGGTTATTGACGGACCCTTTGCCAATTTTCAAGGAGTCGTTGATGAGGTTTATCCTGACAAGGGACGGGTTCGGGTTATGGTTTCTATTTTTGGGCGTTCAACACCTGTGGAACTTGAATTTGTACAGGTAGCCAGTGACTGATCAGTCGGCTGGCTATGTATGCAGCATAAAAAAGTAAAGGAAGTCAGGGAAAATATTCTCTGATTTCCCTATATCTTGTTTTGATTTAGGAGGCAATAATGGCAAAGAAGATTCAATCATATATAAAACTGCAGATTCCTGCCGGTGCAGCTAATCCTTCTCCTCCGGTTGGCCCGGCACTCGGTCAGCATGGTGTTAATATCATGGAATTCTGCAAGGCATTTAATGCCAAAACCCAGGGACAGGGCGATACTATTATTCCAGTAATAATTACGGTATATGCTGACCGATCCTTCAGCTTTATCACCAAGACGCCTCCGGCTGCAGTGCTCTTAATGAAGGCCGCTAAGCTCAAGAAGGGGTCCAGTAATCCGAAGCTGGAAAGAATTGGTAAAATTTCGCGGGGTAAGATCAAGGAAATCGCTGAACTGAAAATGCCGGACTTAAACGCTTTTGATGTTGATGGTGCCATGAAGATTATTGAAGGAACGGCCAGGAGTATGGGCTTGACCATTGTTGAATAAGTTTGTCTTTTGATTCCTTTAACAAAAAAAAGTTCATTACGAAACCAGTAGAGATATTTTTACATAGATGGAGAACAAAGCCATGGCTAAAAAGGGCAAAAATTACAGAAAAGCACTAGAGGATATCGATACCAGCAAAATGTACAGTCTCCAAGAAGGGGTTGAGCTTGCCCTGAAGGGTAGCTATGCCAAGTTCGACGAGTCTGTTGACATAGCCATTCGGCTCGGAGTCGATCCCCGCCATGCGGACCAGATGGTACGGAGCAGTGTGGTGCTGCCAAATGGCACAGGCAAGGATATCCGGGTTTTAGTATTTGCCAAGGGCGATAAAGAAAAAGAGGCCCTTGATGCAGGTGCTGACTATGCCGGCGGTGACGAATTTGTGGAAAAGATCAAAGGCGGCTGGCTTGAATTTGACCGTACGATTGCCACGCCGGACATGATGGCCACCGTGGGCAAAATTGGCAGGATCCTCGGACCGAGAAATTTGATGCCAAATGCCAAACTGGGTACGGTTACTTTTGATGTGGGAAGGGTTGTAAAGGAAATCAAGTCCGGCAAGGTTGACTTCAAAGTTGATAAAGCCGGTGTCATCCATGCCATGCTTGGCAAAGCCTCATTTGGTTCCCAGAAGGTGAAGGAAAACATTCTGGCTTTTGTTGACAGGATCATTCAGCTGAAACCCTCGACGAGCAAGGGTATTTATCTGAAAAGCATCAGCCTTTCCACAACCATGGGCCCCGGGGTGAAGGTTGATCCTCTGGATATCCGAAATCAGGTTAAGCAGGCATAGGGGCAACAAAGCAGTAATCAATATGGGACTCGGATGCGAGTTTCATTTAATAGTATAAAGAAATCCGGGTATTTGATGCATCCGGTTTCATTGTCGAAGACAGCAGGTACGTTTTTGTTTAATCCCGCGCAAGCCGGGACCTGCCGAGACACGATTTGCGAAATGTTTTTACATCAGAGATCCAGAGCAGTGGGAATCCTCTATCTCTGAAAAGAGTTGCAAGAAACAGTTAGCAAACACTCGGCGACATGAAAGAAGCCTGTACCTGCTGTAAACCTTTATCGGTCCAAAATTGTTTTGGGCTACAACAGGAGGGAAAAAAGTGAATCGTGAGGAAAAGGTTGCAGAAGTCGCGAAACTCAGTGGCAAGTTTGCAAAAGCAAAAATTGCCATAGTTGCCGACTACAAAGGCCTTACAGTTCCGGTTCTGCAGGAATTGCGGCACAACTTACGCAGGAATGATGCCGAGTTCAGGGTTGCAAAAAACACTCTGCTCATCAGAGCTGTTGAGGATACGGAGTATAAGGAATTGCAGGAACATTTTGTAGGAACTACAGCAATAACTGTTTCCTACGGAGATCCCGTAACGCCGGCTAAGATCCTCGCAGATTTTTGCAAAGATCATCCTGAACTGAAGATTCGGTCAGCATCGCTTGATGGCAAATTATTGTCAGCAGAGGACATTATATCATTGTCCAGGTTGCCTAGCAAAGAAGTCATGCTGGGCCAGATGCTTTCGGTAATGAATGCGGTACCAACCGGTCTTGTAAGGGTGCTAAGCGGTGTTCCCAGAACTTTTCTGTATGCACTGCAGGCAATTAAAGAACAGAAAGAACAGGCTGCTAATTAAAATTTTGACAATAAACAAAGTCGCCAGGAGGAAAAGAAAATGGCTGTAAAAAAAGATGATGTCGTAGAATTTATTTCAAGTATGAGCGTTCTTGAGCTCTCTGAATTTATCAAGGAACTGGAAGAAAAGTTTGGTGTTTCTGCAGCAGCACCTGTTGCAGTTGCCGCAGCAGGGGCAGCAGCGGCTGATGCTGGAGCGGCTCCGGCAGAGGAGAAGACAGAATTTGATGTGGTTCTCACGGCTGCAGGTGATCAGAAAATAAAAGTTATCAAAGAGATCCGTGCCATCACTTCACTCGGTTTGAAAGAGGCAAAGGACCTAGTTGAATCTGCCCCGCAGCCTGTCAAGGAAGGGGTATCCAAGGAAGAAGCCCAGGAAATTAAGGAAAAAATCGAGGCGGTTGGCGGATCAGTTGAACTTAAATAAATCGGTACTTAAATCGTCACGTTACAGGAACTTCAATCTCTGCCGGGATTGCTTCAGGGCAGAAGTCAGGCGGGGAACAAAGTGACTGGCATTTACTGAATAGGACGCTACGGAGAAAACTCTCTGTAGCGTCGTCGCGTTCTCAAGGAACAGAAAAAAAGCGGGTGGCGGCCACCCCTTCAAATGTGCCGCAATTAATTAATATCATTTTTAAAAATGCTTGTGAGGTTATTGGGGCGGATCCTTTGCAGAAACCAGGTACTGCGACACAACAGGGGGCTGAACAGGAACAGCGAGAATATTCTCCGCAGCTTGAAATTTGAGCGTATCTGCTGCGGAGTTACATCCTTAACAACAGAGTATAAACGAGCGAATCTGATAAAAATAACATCCTTACCTAAGGGGATTCCCGCGGCGGTCCGCAGGGGTTTCAAACAGGTTAATTAAGACGAGGGCATTGCTCGATGGGGACGATGAACAGAGTCAGAAAGAATTTTGCAAAAACCACCAGTATTGTCGAGATTCCGCATCTTATTGAGATGCAGAGAATATCGTATGAAAAATTTCTGCAGCTGCACGTTGCACCAGATAAAAGGGAAGACGTGGGACTGCAGGGCATCTTTAAAAGCATTTTCCCGATTTCGGATTTTAACAGTACATGCTTTTTAGAGTTTGTCCGATACAACTACGGCGAGCCGAAGTATACGGTGGATGAATGCGTTGAAAGGGGCATGACCTATGAAGTGCCCATCAAGATTACGGTCCGGCTGGTGACATATGACACCGATACCGAGACGGGAGTCCAAAATATCCGGGATATCAAGGAACAGGAAGTATACCTTGGTTCGGTGCCGCTTATGACCAGGGACGGTGTTTTTGTTGTCAACGGTACAGAGAGGGTTATTGTAAGCCAGTTGCAACGCTCACCGGGGCTTTTTTATGCCCATGACAACGGCAAGACCCACTCCAGCGGGAAACTTCTCTACTCAGCAAGAATAATTCCGGTACGCGGTTCATGGATTGATCTTGAGTTTGACGTCAAGGATGTTCTCTATGTCCGTATTGACCGGCGTAGAAAGTTCCCGGTGACAACCCTTTTGCGTGCTTTGGGATACAATTCTGAAGAACTGCTGGGACTTTTTTATAAGACGGAGAAAATATCGATTAAGCGCAAGAAATTGAAAAAGGAATTCGATCCGGACCTTCTGCTGGGGCAGCGGGCACTCCAGGACATAGTCGGACCGAAAAAAGGCGAGATCATTGTCAAAAAGAACAGGAAAATTAGTAAGGCCCTTATCAAAAAAATGATTGAGGCCCAAATAAAAGAGTTTGATACGGAGCCGGAAGAGCTGCTTGGTAAATATCTTGCCCAGGACATAATTGATCCGTCTTCCAATGAGGTAATAGCCCAATTAAATTCCGAGATTACCGAATCTGTTCTTGATTCTATCCTGGATGCAAAGATAAAGAACTTTGAAGTGCTCTTTATAGATGGCACCCATGTCAGCGATTCTTTCAGAAAGACCCTGGCCCTCGATAAGGTCGCAGATACAGAAGAGGCATTACTCGAGATATACAGGCGTCTGCGCCCCAGCAGTCCGCCCACCCAGGAAGTTGCAACCTCCTTTTTCAACAACCTGTTTTTTAATTCTGCCACCTATGATCTTTCCGAGGTGGGGCGGTTCAAGATTAATGCCAGGCTGAAGATTGATACCGATATTTCGGTCAAAACCCTGACCAAGGAAGATATTGTTGAATCGGTACGCTACCTGGTGCGTCTGAAAGATGAGCAGGGCAAGGTTGATGACATCGATCATCTTGGCAACAGACGTGTGCGGACTGTCGGAGAACTTGTTGAGAACCAGTACCGCATCGGCCTGGTGCGCATGGAACGTGCAATCCGCGAGCGCATGACGCTGCAGGAGGTTGAAACCCTCATGCCCCATGACCTGATAAATCCCAAGCCCATTACTTCGGCTATCAAGGAGTTTTTTGGCACAAGCCAGCTGTCCCAGTTCATGGACCAGACAAACCCGCTTTCAGAAGTGACCCACAAGCGGCGTTTGAGCGCCCTCGGTCCCGGTGGCCTGTCAAGGGAACGGGCCGGGTTTGAGGTCAGGGATGTCCATCCCACCCATTATGGCAGAATATGCCCCGTTGAAACTCCTGAAGGCCCCAACATCGGTCTCATTGTTTCCCTGGCAGCGTATGCCCGGGTGAACGAGTTCGGGTTCATAGAAACACCATACCGCAGAGTGGTTGACCGCAAGATAACCGATGATGTTGTTTATCTGAATGCCATGGCGGAGAAAAACGAGCTGATTGCTCCTGCCAAGGTTGAATTGGATAAAAAAGGTAAAATTAAAGATGATAACCTGATTGCCCGGGAAGAGGGTGAGGTTGTCATCACCACAGGTGATCAAATCACCTATTTTGACGTGGCGCCGAATCAACTGGTTTCAGTTGCCACGGCTCTGATTCCCTTCCTGGAGAATGATGACGCTAACAGGGCCCTGATGGGTTCGAACATGCAGCGGCAGGCTGTGCCGCTGCTGCGCACTTCTGCCCCGTTGATCGGCACCGGGCTTGAAAAGGTGGTTGCCGGTGATTCAGGGACATGTTTGTTGGCAGGTGGGGATGGTTTAGTCGAGGAGGTTGATGCCACCCGTATCGTTGTGAATTACGATGAGCCTGGAACCGACGGGTTTTTGACCGGAGTTGGCGTCTATCGCCTGAGCAAGTTCAAGAAATCGAACCAGAATACCTGTTTCACCCAGAAACCCCTGGTGCATCCGGGGCAGCGTGTTTCGAAGGGTACGGTACTGGCCGATGGCCCCTCCTGTGATCAGGGTGAACTGGCGCTGGGCAAGAATGTAACCATCGCTTTCATGAGCTGGCGCGGATACAACTTTGAGGACTCTATCCTGCTGAGCGAGAGACTCCTGAAGGATGACACCTACACATCTATTCATGTCGAGGTCTTTGAGACCATGGCCAGGGACACCAAGCTGGGTAAGGAAGAGATCACCAGAGATATCCCCAACGTTGGGGAGGAAGCCTTGAAGAACCTCGATGAAAGCGGCATCGTCAGGATTGGTGCTGAGGTCAACCCTGGTGATCCCCTGGTTGGCAAGGTTACGCCAAAGGGGGAAACCATGCTGTCCCCCGAGGAAAAACTGCTGCGCGCCATTTTCGGCGACAAGGCAGGTGATGTGAAGGATTCTTCCCTGCGGGTGCCGCCCGGCGTCGAAGGAGTCGTCATTGATGCCAAGGTTTTCTCCCGCAAGGGAGTTGATAAGGATGAGCGTTCTCTGGCCATTGAAGATATGGAAGTTGAGAAACTTACCAAGGATATGGAAGACGAGTTGCGCTGTCTGAAAAAGGGTGTGCGCGACGGCCTGGGTGAGATGCTTGCCGGCAAAGTAGCAAAGAACCCCCTGAAAGGGAAGGGCAACACGACGCTTTTGGTCAAAGGCAAGAAATTCACCAGGGAGATCATTGAGCAGGCCGAATTTGCCAAGCTGCAGGAAATCGATTTTTCAGGCTGGAAGAGTGTAACGGAAAAGGCCGAATCCATGTTTTCCCAATATCGGGAGCAGGCCAAGCTTGTGCGGGAACGTTATGAAGGCATCATTAACCGGCAGCGCAAAGGCGATGATCTGCCTCCGGGCGTTATTCGCATGGTGAAGGTTTATGTTGCCGTGAAGAGGAAACTGGCCGTAGGGGACAAAATGGCAGGACGCCATGGCAATAAAGGTGTTGTTTCCCGGATTCTGCCGGTTGAGGATATGCCCTATTTTGCTGACGGTACATCGGTGGATATCGTGCTCAATCCTCTCGGGGTACCTTCACGTATGAATGTTGGCCAGGTGCTTGAGACCCATCTGGGCTTCGCGGCCAAGAAACTGGGAGAACAGCTGCAGCGGTTTGGGGAACAAAAAGAAGCTGCAGAGGTCAGGAAAAAGCTGAAAAAGATTTATTCAACGCAGGAATACAATGACAATTTTAAGGATCTCTCAAATGAAGAGCTCCTGGACCGGGCCAGAAAGTATGGCGATGGAGTGCATATTGCTACCCCGGTTTTTGACGGTGCTGCAGAAGAAGAGATCCGTGCCCTGCTGGTTGAAGCAGGCGTAAATGAAACAGGCCAGGCCAGGCTGTACGACGGCTTGACGGGCGACTCGTTTGATAAGCCTGTCACAGTCGGGACAATGTACATGATGAAGCTGCACCATCTGGTTGACAATAAGATCCATGCCCGTTCCACTGGTCCTTACTCCCTCGTTACTCAGCAGCCGCTAGGCGGCAAGGCGCAGTTCGGTGGCCAGAGACTCGGCGAGATGGAGGTCTGGGCCATGGAGGCATACGGTGCCGCCTATACTCTCAAGGAATTTTTGACTGTCAAGTCCGATGACGTTGAGGGCAGGACAACCATGTATGAAAACCTGGTCAAGGGGAAGAATTTCCTGGAAACCGGATTACCGGAATCATTCCATGTCCTGGTCAAGGAACTCCAGGGTCTGTGTCTGGATGTGGAATTGTTAAATGAAAAAGAGTGATGCATAAAACAAAGGGCTTTTGCCTTTTAATTCAATAGATAGGTGCTGACGTGGAAGAATTGTTTAGCTTTTTTGCCAAAGCCAAGAAACCTTTGAGTTTCAATTCGGTACGAATTTCTCTCGCTTCTCCAGGCAAGATCCGCGACTGGTCACATGGCGAGGTGAAAAAACCGGAGACCATCAACTATCGGACATTCAAGCCGGAGAGGGACGGGCTCTTCTGTGCCAAGATTTTCGGGCCGGTTAAGGATTACGAGTGTAACTGCGGCAAGTATAAGCGCATGAAACACCGTGGTGTGGTCTGCGAAAAATGCGGTGTTGAAGTCATTCAGTCCAAGGTCCGGCGTGAACGGCTTGGCCATATCGAGTTGGCTGCCCCGGTGGCCCATATCTGGTTTCTGAAGAGTTTGCCGACCAAGATCGGTAACCTGCTTGACATGACCTTGAAAGAGCTCGAAAAAATTCTTTATTTTGAAGCCTACGTCGTGACGAGCTCTAAAGTTGATGCCCTGCCGCCAGGTTCATTGTTAAACGAAGAGAAATATCGCGCCATGCTGGAAGAACATGGTGACCAGTTTACTGTTGGGATTGGCGCCGAGGCCATCAGGGATTTACTCAAGTCAATTGATCTGGTTGCCCTTTCAGCAATCATCCGCGAGGACATACGTTCCACTGGCTCTGAAACAAAGAGAACCAAACTGGGCAAGAGGCTCAAAGTAGTCGAGGCCTTTCGCGATTCGGGCAACAAGCCGGAATGGATGATCCTTGAAGTGATCCCGGTCCTACCCCCCGACCTGCGCCCACTGGTGCCCCTGGAGGGCGGCCGTTTTGCAACCTCTGATCTCAATGATCTCTACCGCAGGGTTATCAACCGCAACAACAGGCTGAAGAGGCTTCTTGAGCTTGACGCCCCTGATATCATCGTGCGTAACGAAAAACGCATGCTGCAGGAAGCAGTTGACGTGCTTTTTGATAACGGCCGGCGCGGCCGGGTGATTACCGGGCCCAACAAGAGACCGCTGAAGTCCTTCAGTGATATGCTTAAGGGAAAACAGGGACGCTTCCGTCAGAATCTGCTTGGCAAGCGGGTTGATTATTCAGGTCGTTCGGTTATTGTGGCCGGGCCGCATCTACGCCTGCACCAGTGCGGCATTCCCAAGAAAATGGCCCTGGAGCTGTTCAAGCCCTTTATCTATAACAAGTTGGAATTGCTCGGCTATGTAACAACAATCAAGAGCGCCCGGAAGATGGTGGAAAAGGGTACCAAGGAGGTATGGGACGTACTTGAGGATGTGGTAACAGAGTATCCTGTTATCCTCAACCGGGCCCCGACCCTGCACCGTCTCGGCATGCAGGCCTTTGAAGCTGTCCTCATTGAGGGCAAGGCCATACAGTTGCATCCGTTGGTATGTATGGCCTTTAATGCCGACTTTGACGGTGACCAGATGGCCGTGCATGTGCCTCTCTCCGTTGAAGCTCAGACCGAGGCCAGAGTACTGATGATGTCCACCAATAATATACTTTCCCCTGCCAACGGCGGTCCGGTCATCATCCCGACCCAGGATATTGTCCTCGGTCTCTATTACATGACCCGGGAACGGATTTTTGCCAAAGGCGAAGCCAAGATTTTTTCTTCGATTGATGAAGCAAGGATAGCATATGACCAGGGTGTTGCTGATCTGCAAGCCAAGGTCAAGGTCCGCATCAACGGCGAGCTTGTAGAAACCACCATCGGCCGCGTGCTCCTCAGTGAACTGCTGCCGCTCAAAGTCCCTTTCAGCGTCATCAACAAGGTCATGACTAAGAAGGAACTGGCATGGCTCATTGATTATACATACAGGAATGCCGGAACCAAGGAAACCGTCATCCTGGCTGACCGCTTAAAGGATATGGGTTACGAATACGCCACCCGTGCCGGGATATCCATCTGCGTTAATGACATGATCATTCCGGTCAACAAGGAAGACATCCTAGCAAAGGCTGAAGCCGAGGTGCTCGATGTTGAAAGCCAGTATACAGATGGTCTGATCACGGTGGGTGAAAAATATAACAAGGTGATTGATGTCTGGTCAAAGGCCACAGAGGCCGTTGCCAAAGAAATGATGGATGAGATGAGCGTTGAGTATCCACGTAGCCCTGACAAGAAAGTCGTTGAATCTCCAAGTTTCAATCCTATCTTTATCATGGCTGACTCAGGTGCCAGGGGCAGCAAGGACCAGATCCGTCAGCTGGCAGGTATGCGCGGCCTGATGGCCAAGCCGTCGGGGGCAATTATCGAGTCGCCCATTAAGGCAAACTTCAGGGAAGGCCTTGGTGTTCTGGAATATTTTATATCAACCCACGGTGCCCGTAAAGGTCTTGCCGACACAGCCCTTAAAACGGCAAACTCCGGATACCTTACCAGAAGGCTGGTGGACGTGGCCCAGGATTCAACAATTATTGAAAAGGACTGCAACACCCTGGACGGCACTTGGGCAGAGCCCCTCATGGAAGGCGGCGAGGTCATCCAGCGGGTGGGTGAGCGAATACTTGGCCGTGTCAGCCTGGACGATATCTATGATCCCTTTACCGATGAATTGCTTGTTGCTGCAAATGAGCAGATAACGGAAGAAAAGGTCGAAAAAATTGAAGCCTCCGGTCTCGACCGCGTGCTTATCCGTTCAGTACTCTCCTGCCGTTCCAAGCGGGGTGTGTGCGCCAAGTGCTATGGCCGTGATCTGGGACGCGGGCACATGGTCAACCTGGGCGAGGCCATCGGCATTATTGCCGCCCAGTCCATCGGTGAGCCTGGAACACAGCTTACCATGCGGACATTTCATATTGGTGGTACAGCGAGTCGGCGGGCCGAACAGGCTGAAATTCGTACCCAGCATGGTGGTGAAATCAAATTTCACGATATCCACTTTGTTAAAAATGACAAGGGCAGAATGGTTGTCATGAACCGTAACGGCGCTATTGGCATCCTCGGATTTGAAAGCAGGGAGCGTGAGCGTTATCCAGTGAATTACGGCGCCCAGCTTTTAGTCGATGACGGCCAGAAGGTGGAGCCCGGTACCATTCTGGCTGACTGGGATCCGTATACCATACCCATTGTCTGTGAGGTAGGCGGTATCGTCAAGTATGGTGATATTATTGAAGGTACAACCATGCAGGAACGAGTTGACCCGGTCACCGGTAAGGCAAGTAAGGTTATTGTCCAGTCGCGATTGAGCGGTGATATGAACCCGCGCATCACCATCAAGGACAAACGCGGCAGAACCCTTAAGCTGCCTGTAACAGGTTCATCTGCCCGGTACTCCCTGCCGGTGGGCTCCATTATTTCGGTCAATGAGGGCGATACGATCCAGTCGGGGAGCGTTGTTGGTAAGATCCCAAGGGAAACAACAAAAACCAAGGATATTACGGGTGGTCTGCCCCGGGTTGCCGAGCTTTTTGAAGTGAGAAAACCCAAGGAGCATGCCGTAATCACAGAAATCGACGGCAGGGTATCCTTCGGCAAGGATCTCAAGGGCAAACGGCGCGTTGTCATTACACCCGATATCGGCGAATCCAAGGAATACCTGATCCCCAAAGCCAAGCATGTCAGCGTGCATGAGGGAGACTATGTCAAGGCAGGCGAGCCTTTAATGGACGGCTCTCCCATTCCCAATGATATTCTGAGAGTTCTGGGAGTCAAGGAACTGGCACGCTTCCTGGTGAATGAGATCCAGGAGGTATACCGTCTCCAGGGCGTAAAGATAAATGACAAGCATATAGAGGTTATCGTCCGGCAGATGCTGCGGCGGGTCCAGATTAGTGATCCGGGTGACTCCTCTTTCATGCTTGGTGAGCAGGTTGAATGGTGGGTCTTTGAAGAGGAAAACGAGAAGATCATTGCGGCCGGGCAGGGAAAGCCGGCAGCAGCAGAGCCTCTGCTCCTCGGCGTTACCAAGGCTTCCCTTTCAACTGACAGTTTTATCTCTGCGGCCTCGTTTCAGGAAACGACAAAGGTACTGACCAATGCCGCCATGGCTGGCCGGGTTGACAAGCTTCTTGGGCTCAAGGAAAACGTCATCATGGGAAGGCTGGTTCCTGCAGGTACTGGATTGGAAAAGTATCGTGTTGTCGAAGAGTAGTTACTTCTTTGCAGGAGTGCAAGATTCCCGTATTGCGCTTAAGCTGATGCACCCATGAGAACAATATTGTTCTTGACAAGAAGGGTCGAGTAAGGTATTAAATTCCGTTTTTTGGGAAGTTATAAAATTTGTGGATTCTTAAAAAGTTTAGCAGCCACCAACGGGGCCCCATAAAATGATGAGGCCACAGGAGAGAAACCAAAGCCTGCGAGTGCTTTTTACGCGATCGACAAAATTATCAGGTTTAGAAATAGATAAACTATATTTTGACAGGAGTTGGAATACATGCCAACCATTAATCAACTTGTAAGACAAGGCCGTAAAGTGGCCAAGAAAAGAAGTGATACTCCGGCGCTGAAGGGTTCTCCCCAGAAAAGGGGGGTTTGTGTTCGTGTGTATACCACAACACCGAAGAAGCCAAACTCAGCCCTGCGCAAAGTTGCCAGGGTGCGGCTGACCAATGGGATTGAGGTAACCACGTATATCCCCGGCATCGGCCATAACCTGCAGGAGCACTCAGTTGTCCTGATTCGTGGCGGCAGGGTTAAGGACCTGCCCGGTGTACGCTATCATATCATACGTGGTACCCTGGATGCCCTGGGTGTTTCGGACCGGCGTCAGGGACGTTCCAAATACGGAGCCAAACGGCCGAAATAGTTTACGGATAATTGACGTTTTAGGAGGTTTATCTTAGATGCCCAGGCGTAAGATTGCAGAAAGGCGAACCATTGAACCGGATCCGCGCTTTAACAGTGTACTGGTAAGTAAATTTACCAACGGAATCATGGAGCGCGGCAAAAGAAGCGTGGCCCAGAAAATCTTTTATGGAGCCATGGATATTATCGAGCAGCAGGTCACCGATGCTGAGGCAATTGCTGTTTTTGACAAAGCCATGGAGATGGTGCGGCCAAAGGTAGAAGTAAAGTCCCGGCGTGTTGGGGGTGCCACTTACCAGGTGCCTGTTGAAGTAAGACCTGAAAGAAGGAATGCCTTGGCAATCAGATGGATTATCAGTTTTGCCAAATCCCGGCCAGGCAAAACAATGTCAGAGAAACTGGCGGCAGAATTGATGGATGCCTATCATGAGCGGGGTGGTTCTGTCAAAAAGCGTGATGATACGCATCGTATGGCAGAAGCGAACAAGGCCTTTGCACATTACAGGTGGTAAAATAGATTAATATACCTATAGTTGAATTTAGGGAATTGACAAAAGGCGTACCGTAGAGTAAAAAAGGCCACCTTTTGACTGATTAAGGAAACGGTGTCTCGGTTAATCAATCAACTTCAGAAAGGAAATTTAACTTGAGGAAAGAGAGAACCCGTGGCAGCCGATTTTTCTCTTGCCAAGCTTCGAAATATCGGGATCATGGCCCATATCGATGCTGGCAAGACCACTACAACAGAGAGGATATTATATTATACTGGTCGCTCTTATAAGATGGGCGAGGTCCATGATGGCACTGCAGTTATGGACTGGATGGAACAGGAGCAGGAACGGGGTATTACAATTACCTCAGCAGCAACAACCTGTACCTGGCATGACCATAAAATAAATATAATAGATACCCCGGGGCATGTGGATTTCACCATTGAGGTGGAACGCAGTCTCAGGGTGCTGGACGGATCAATCGCCGTCTTTTGTGCGGTTGGCGGGGTTGAACCCCAGTCTGAAACCGTCTGGCGGCAAGCCGATCATTATCATGTCCCGCGCATTGCCTTTGTGAACAAGATGGATCGCATCGGCGCAGATTACTGGCACTGTGTGGAAATGATGCGGGAGCGGCTTGGGACCAACCCGGTGCCGATCCAGATCCCGGTAGGCAGTGAAGCCAGTTTTAAGGGGGTCATAGACCTCATAGCAGAAAAAATGCTTGTCTTCGACGAAGAGTCGAAGGGATCGCAATACAGAGAAGAAGATATTCCTGAAGAATTCACCGAGGAATCTTCGGCCGTCCGTATGGCGCTCCTCGAGAAGTTGGCCGACTTCGATGAGGAAGTCATGGAAAAATACTTGGAAGAACAAGCGGTATCTGCCGATGTGATTCACAAGGCAATCAGGAGAGCGACGCTCAAGCTGCAATTGGTACCTGTCCTCTGCGGCAGTGCTTTTAAGAACAAAGGGGTACAACCCTTGCTTGATGCAGTCATTGCCTATTTGCCGTCGCCTTTGGATGTGCCGCCGGTACAGGGCCTCAACAGCAATGATGAGATTGAGACCCGCAAGGCAAGTGAGTCGGAGAATTTCTGCGGATTGGTTTTTAAAATTGTTACGGATTCCTTTGTCGGGAATTTGGCTTTTATCAGGGTTTATTCCGGAGTCCTGAAAGTTGGCAGTCAGGTATACAACCCGACCAAACGGAAGAAAGAGAAGATCGGCCGGATCGTTAAGCTACATGCCAATAAAAGGGAAGATGTTCAGTCAATCTCTGCCGGCGACATAGGGGCTCTTGTTGGGCCGCGTTTCACCACAACCGGGGACACCCTCTGCCAGTCAGGGGATTCAATCCGGCTTGAGACCATGGATTTTCCTGAACCGGTCATATCCATTGCCATTGAGCCCAAGAGCAAGGCGGATGAGGTAAAGCTCAGAGAAAGCCTTGACAAGATAGAAAAGGAAGACCCGTCATTTCATGTAAAGACGGATGTAGATACGGGCCAGACAATATTATCAGGGATGGGGGAACTCCACCTCGAAGTAATCGTTGATCGTCTGGTCCGGGAATTTAAGGTGGCAGCCAATATCGGCAAGCCTCAGGTGGCCTACAAGGAATCCATTGAGGCAACCGGCAGGGCTGAAGGTAAATTTGAAGTCCTGGCTGGAGGCAAACAGCAATACGGGCATGTCTGGCTTGAACTTGAGCCGGTGCCAAGGGGTGCGGGATTTAGTTTTGAGAGCCGTATAACCTCTGACAAGATCCCGGCGCAGTTTCTTGAGGCCATTCAGCGAGGAGTGAAGGACAGTCTTGATTCAGGCCCCTTGATAGGCTTTCCGCTGGTAGATTTGAAAGTGTCACTGGTAGATGGCTCGTATCACGACGAAGATTCCACGGAAATGGCCTTCGGGGTCGCTGCAACCATGGCCATGCGCAAGGGGGCCGCGGCAGCAAGCCCCATACTTCTTGAGCCAATAATGGACCTGGAAGTAATTGTGCCCGACGAGTATCTCGGCGATGTCATGAGCGACCTTAACAGCAAGCGGGCAAAGATAAATGGCGTTGAGAGCCGGCGTAATGTTCAGGTAGTTAAAGCGCATGTACCGCTGGCCGAAATGTTTGGCTACTCAACTGATTTGCGCTCTGGCACCCAGGGAAGAGCAACTTTTACCATGCAGTTTGTATCCTATGACAAGGTGCCTGAAAATAAAGCGGAAGCGATCATCCACCGTATACGGGGGATTTGATATAATGGCAGAAAACATGCAGGAAATTTAGGCAGTTTTATAACAGTAAAAGGTATTTGAGTTGGGGGTATAGAAAATGGCAAAGGAGAAATTTCAGCGAACGAAACCGCATGTAAACGTAGGAACGATTGGTCATATTGATCATGGCAAGACTACGTTGACAGCCGCAATCACGCGTGTATTGTCGACCAAGGGCCAGGCGCACTTCACGGCTTTTGACGAGATAGACAAGGCACCTGAGGAGAAAGAGCGCGGCATCACAATTGCAACGGCGCACGTGGAGTACGAGACAGACAAGCGTCATTATGCGCATGTTGACTGTCCGGGTCATGCTGACTACATCAAGAACATGATCACCGGAGCTGCGCAGATGGACGGTGCTATTCTGGTTGTAGGGGCTGACGACGGTCCCATGCCGCAGACACGCGAGCACATTCTCCTGGCGCGCCAGGTTGGAGTTCCGGCGATTGTTGTCTTTTTGAACAAGTGCGACATGGTAGACGATCCAGAGCTGATTGAGCTTGTAGACATGGAACTGCGCGAGCTTCTGGACAAGTACGAGTTTCCTGGAGACGATACCCCGATCATTCAGGGCAGCGCCTTGAAGGCATTGGAGAATCCTGAAGACGAGGCAGCGACCAAGTGCATCTGGGATCTGATGGAAGCGGTTGACACCTTCATCCCTGAGCCTAAGCGCGACATTGACAAGCCATTCCTGATGCCTGTTGAGGATGTTTTCTCCATATCCGGTCGTGGTACAGTAGCGACGGGTCGAGTTGAGCGCGGCATGGTCAAGGTAGGAGAGGAAGTGGAGATCGTTGGTATCAAGGATACGCATAAGACAACGGTTACGGGTGTAGAGATGTTCCGCAAGCTTCTGGACCAGGGTCAGGCGGGTGACAACATTGGAGCGCTTTTGCGCGGCGTTAAGCGTGAGGATATCGAACGCGGTCAGGTATTGGCAGCTCCGGGCTCCATTACCCCGCATACGAAGTTCAGGGCGGAGTGTTATATCTTGACAAAAGAGGAAGGGGGTCGCCATACACCGTTTTTCAATGGTTACCGTCCACAGTTTTACTTCCGCACGACAGACGTGACCGGCATAGTAACATTGCCGGAGGGCGTAGAGATGGTCATGCCTGGCGACAACGTAACGGTTGAAGGCACGCTGATCACGCCGATCGCCATGGAGAAAGAGCTTCGCTTTGCAATCCGTGAAGGCGGCCGTACGGTCGGCGCAGGCGTTATCAGCGAAATTATCGAATAAGGAAAACAAACAATCATGGTTACAGCCGATAAAATCCGTATAAAACTGAAGGGATATGATCATAAGCTGCTGGATCAGTCCACCAGGGAAATTGTCGAAACGGCAAAGAGAACCGGCGCTACAGTAGCCGGGCCGATTCCCATGCCGACGACAATCAACAAGTTTTGTGTTCTGCGCTCTCCGCATGTTGACAAAAAATCCAGGGAGCAGTTTGAAATGCGTACGCATCGTCGACTGCTTGATATCCTGGAGCCAACGCAGCAGACCATAGACTCCCTGATGAAGCTGGAATTGTCTGCTGGTGTTGATGTGGAGATCAAACTGCCTTAGTACGGAGGCATGAGTAGGGGCCTGAACTGCTAGAGATCCCGGCTGCTAACCAGTTAAATTTTACAAAAATGAGTGTACAGTATTATGCCGAATACAATGGGATTGCTGGGTAAGAAAATCGGAATGACCAGAGTCTACTCAGAGCAAGGTCAAGCCATACCTGTAACAGTAATTGCGGCAGGTCCATGCGTGGTTCTTCAGAAAAAGACTGAGGCCAAAGAGGGCTATAATGCCATCCAGGTTGGTTTTGGACCCAAGAAGGAAGCACGGCTGAATAAGCCAGAGGCCGGTCATTGCAAGACTGCCGGTAAAGGCGGATTTTATCATATAAGGGAATTCAAGGTCTCTGATCCCGGAACCTATGAGCTTGGTCAGGAAATCCAGCTTACCGAGCTTGTAAAGATCGGGGACGAGGTCCATATCACCGGCAAGAGCAAGGGCCGTGGATTTCAGGGTGTTATAAAAAGACACGGTTTTAAGGGCGGCAACAAGACCCATGGCTCAATGTTTCACCGGCGCCCGGGTTCTATCGGTTGCTCCGCCTGGCCCAGCCGCGTTATAAAAGGCAAGAAGATGCCCGGCCGCATGGGTAATGAACAGTTGACCAAGAAGAACGTAACCGTCATTGATATCCGTGCTGATGAAAATATCATGCTGGTCAAAGGATCTGTGCCGGGCGCCAAAGAGGGACTTCTGCAGATCTATATTAAATAAACGGTCAGTCGCTGAGCGGCTGTTTGGGGAGAACTCGAAATGGCAGTAACTGAGGTATATAATACCGATAATAAAAAAGTTGGAGAGGTTGAGTTGAATGACGACCTCTTCGGCCTTGAGGTCAAGAAACATATCTTGCATGATGTAGTGAAGATGCAATTGGCCAACCGACGGGCTGGTACGGCAAGCACCAAGACCAGAACCGAAGTACGCGGTGGCGGTGCAAAGCCTTATCGCCAAAAGGGAACAGGCCGGGCCCGTGCTGGTACGAACCGCTCTCCGCTTTGGCGTGGCGGTGGTGTGATTTTTGGCCCCAAACCGAGAGATTACAGTTACAAACTGCCCAAGAAGGTGCGCAAGCTCGGTGTTCGTATGGCACTGAGCACAAGGTTTTCTGAGAAAAACATTCTTGTACTTGATGGTTTTGATCTTGCAGATATTAAAACAAAGCAGTTTGTCGACGTCATGAAAAAACTTAATATCGAGAACGGGTTAATCGTTATTCCAGAAAAAAATGAAAACCTGGAAAAATCTTCCCGTAACGTGCATGGCTATAAAGTGATTCAGGCTGACGGCCTCAATGTCTATGACATACTGCTGCATCGCCGTCTTGTCCTGCTGCAGCCCTGCCTGGGGCAACTGGAGAAGAGGTTGTTGGCATGAATAAATACAATGTAATCAAGGGCCCCTGTCTGACTGAAAAGGGAGATCAACTGCAGGAGAGTTACGGCAAGGCAGTGATCAAGGTGGACAGGAAAGCCAACAAGGTTGAGATCAAGGAAGCGGTTGAACAGATTTTCAATGTCAAGGTTGCCACCGTCAGGACCACAAAAGTCCGGGGCAAAATGAAAAGAGTCGGAAAACACATGGGTCGCAGTCCTGACTGGAAAAAGGCCTATATTACTCTGAAGGAAGGCAAGATCAATTTTCTTGAAGACCTCTAGGGGATTTCTGGCAAAGAGATATCCAACCTGGTTGGTTACGGCAAGGCTTCTTTCCGGGTCAACCTGGCAAACAGCCCCTGCCGTGGGGTGAGAATTACAGCATTTGAAAATTATCGGGGTTAGAAATGGCAATTAAAACATATAAACCGACATCACCAGGGAAACGAAATCACGTTTCGATTATCAATCCTGAGCTTTCCAAGGGGAGACCTGAGAAAAGTCTGGTGAGGAAATTAAATAGTTCCGGTGGCAGAAATAATAATGGCCGCATAACATCCCGCCACATTGGTGGAGGCCATAAGAGAAAATACCGCGTCATTGACTTCAAGCGCAACAAGATTGATGTCCCGGCCAAAGTGGCTGCCATTGAATATGATCCAAACCGTTCCGCCAATATTGCCCTGCTGTTTTATACCGATGGCGAGAAGAGATATATCCTTTCTCCGGCTGGCATAAAGGTCGGTGATACCGTTGAGGCCGGTGACAAAGTGGATATCAAAGCAGGAAATTGTCTGGCTATGGGCAATATCCCACTGGGTACGATCATCCATAATGTTGAGATGAAAATAGGCAAGGGAGCCCAACTTGTAAGAAGCGCAGGGGCCTCTGCCCAGTTGATGGCAAAGGAAGGCGACTATGTCCTGGTAAAACTGCCCTCCGGTGAAGTGCGGCGTTTTCATAAGAAATGCCGGGCCTGCATCGGGCAGATCGGTAATGCCGAACATGAAAGCCAGAAACTGGGAAAAGCCGGGCGTACACGATGGCAGGGCAAGCGGCCCCACGTACGCGGGGTAGCCATGAACCCGGTTGATCATCCCATGGGCGGTGGAGAAGGCAAGAGTTCAGGTGGGCGGCATCCATGTACTCCATGGGGTGTCCCGACCAAGGGTTATAAGACGAGAGGGAGGAAACCCTCCGATAGGGATATTGTTAAAAAGAGGTCATAAGACTGTTTTAGGGGGTAGTAAAAGTGGCTCGTTCTGTGAAAAAAGGTCCATTTATTGATGACCATCTCATGAAAAAAGTACAGCAGGCCAGGGAAAGCAAATCCAGAAAGGTAATCAAGACCTGGTCAAGACGGTCTGATATAATACCCGACATGGTGGGTTTGACCTTTGCGGTACATAATGGCAAAAAATTCATTCCGGTTTTTGTAACCGAAAACATGGTTGGGCACAAGTTGGGTGAGTTTTCTCCGACCAGAACTTTTTACAGCCATGCCGGCGACAGGAAAGGCAAGAAATAAAAGAACTCCCCGGTGTCAGATATTTCTGCAACTGGAAGTTTAGGAAATTATAGGAAGTTTAATAGGAACGCAGGAAACAAAAGGAGTTCACGCCATGGAAGCAAAGGCGGTTGCTCGATTTATCCGGATATCACCCCAGAAAGCCCGATTAGTGGCGGATGTTGTCAGGGGGCTTGAAGTTGACAAGGCAATTACGACGTTGCGGTTTATGCCCAAAAAGGGCGCGCAGCTTATCCGGAAAGTTATTGAGTCGGCTGTGGCAAATGCGAGCCAGAGCCAGGAAATTGATGTTGATACCCTGTACGTCAAAAAGATTTTCATTGATGGCGGACCGACGTTGAAAAGGATCAGGCCGCGAGCCATGGGGCGTGCAAACAGAATATTGAAAAGAACAAGCCATATAACGGTTGTTCTTGATGAGCAATAACAACGCACCTTGCTTATCGGAAGAGGTTAAAAATAATATTTAAGTAAATGGAGGCAGATTTTGGGTCAGAAAGTTAATCCTATCGGTTTGCGGCTCAACATTACACGGGGCTGGGAATCTACCTGGTATGCTGATAAAGGATATTCCAAGTATCTGTTGGAAGACCAGGCGATTAAGAAATATCTGAAAAAGAGGCTCTTTCATGCCGGTATTGCAAGAATAAATGTGGAAAGGACCGGTGAAAAGATTAGGGTAAAGCTCCATACCGCAAGACCCGGAATCATTATCGGCAAAAAGGGCGTTGAGATTGAAGCCCTGAAACAGGATCTCGACAAGCTGACCAACAGGGAATCTGTCATCGACATCCAGGAAGTCAGGCGGCCTGAAGCCGACGCCCAACTGGTAGCTGAAAATGTTGCCATGCAGCTCGAGCGGCGTGTAGCTTTCCGCCGTGCTATGAAAAAGGCAGTCAATACGGCATTACGTTTCGGCGTTAAGGGCATCAAGATTTCCTGTGCCGGCCGTTTGGGCGGTGCTGAAATGGCCAGGCGTGAATGGTACCGAGAGGGCCGGGTGCCCCTGCATACGCTTCGCGCTGATATTGATTATGGCCTGGCAGAGGCCAAGACAACCTACGGCATTATCGGTGTCAAGGTCTGGATTTTCAAGGGCGAGGTCCTTGAAGGTATGGAAGAGGAATAAAGTCGTGGAGCAATTGTTAATCAGGGATGCGTTCAACCTGCTGAAATTTGAGGAATATCCATGTTAAGTCCGAAAAAAGTCAAATATAGAAAACAGATGAAGGGCAACATGCGGGGTAAGGCCCTGCGCGGGTCCACCATCACTTTTGGTGATTATGCCCTGAAAGCGATGGAATGCGGGCGCATGACTGCCCAGCAGATTGAAGCTGCGCGTATCACCATCAACAGGACAGTGAAACGTGGCGGCAAGATGTGGATCAGAGTTTTTCCGGATAAACCTTTGACCAAGAAGCCTGCAGAAACCAGAATGGGCAAGGGAAAAGGCAGTCCGGAACAGTGGGTAGCCCCCATCAAGCCTGGGCGCATTCTCTATGAATTGACAGGGGTTGATGAAGAGCTGGCAGTCAAGGCCCTGAAGTTGGCCGGCAACAAACTGCCTTTTGCCACCAAGGTGATATCCAGGAGAACAACGTTATGAAAGCTAAGGACCTTAAGAGTAAACTTCGCGAAATGAGCGAAGAAGAACTCTCTGTAAAAGAACGTGACCTGCGGGAAGACTACTTTAAATTGAAATTTCAGCATGGAGTCGGTCAGTTGGAAAATACCGGCAGACTGAGCCAGGTGCGCAAGGATATTGCGCGGGTTAAAACAGCCAGAAATGCCAAGAAAACTGCTTAGCAGATATAAGATATATATAAGTTCTATATTGAATACTTTAGGAAAATAACAGATGAGTGAGACCAAAATAGCACGTAAAACAAAAATCGGTTCTGTGATCAGCAATAAAATGGACAAAAGTGTCGTGGTTCAGGTTGATCGGCGAATCCGTCACAAACTCTACGGCAAGTTCATGCGCAAGCGCGTCAAATATATGGCAGACGATCCGAACAATATTTGCAAAATCGGTGACCTTGTCTTGATTGAAGAGTGCCGGCCGTTGAGTAAAAACAAACGATGGCGTGTGCGTTCTGTGGTTGAACAGGCTCTCTGATGCACAGGAAATAGGCGGCAAGAAACAATTAGGTTATAAATGGCGGGCTGCAATTAAGCAGCCAGCATTAAAAAAAGTATACAACCTGCTGGTTGTTTGGTGATGCTATGATACAGACAGAAACATTACTCAATGTGGCTGATAACTCCGGGGCCAAGAAAGTGCTTTGCATCAGGGTCCTTGGTGGTACGCGCCGCCGTTATGCAAGGATCGGAGATATCATCGTGGTAACCGTCAAGGAAGCTATTCCGCATTCCAAAGTCAAAAAGGGCGATGTGATGCGGGCAGTTGTGGTCAGGACTGCCAAGGAACTCAAACGCTGGGACGATACCTCTGTAAAGTTTGACGAGAACGGCGCTGTACTTCTCTCAGGCAGCGGTGAACCTATCGGCACCCGTATTTTCGGCCCCGTAGCAAGGGAACTCCGTGCATTAGGATTTATGAAGATTATCTCTCTGGCCCCTGAAGTTTTATAATTGATTCAACAATAAGCCGGCCGGAACAATGGCGGGAGGCAGATATTATGCAGCAAGGAAAGAGTTTTTTGAAAGTGAATGATCAGGTTGAGGTCCTTACAGGCAAGGATAAAGGTCGTGTCGGTAAGATCATCAAGGTGTATAGGAAGAGCGACAAGGCACTGGTGGAACGCATAAATATGATCAAGCGCCACACTAAAGCCAGGGCGGCCGGCCAGGAAGGCCAGATCGTTGAAAAAGAAGCGCCAATTCATGTATCCAACCTGATGCTGGTATGCCCTAAGTGTACGAATACAGTTCGAGTGGCCAAGAAGACACTTGATGACGGCTCAAAGGTGCGGATTTGTAAAAAATGTTCTGAGAACGTTGAGCCCAGCAAGAAGAAGTAAGAAAGAGAGCGCGGTTAGCGGAGGCGATTATAATGTCCACAGTACAAGAATATTATCAGCAAGAATGTGTTCCCCAACTCATTGAGCAATTTGGCTACAAGAACGTCATGGAAGTGCCGAAATTGGGCAAGATTGTTCTGAACATGGGCCTGGGGGAGGGCGTGCAGAATCCTAAATCTGTTGATCTGGCAGCCCAGGAGTTGACCCTTATTGCCGGCCAGAAGGCGGTCATCACCAAGGCCAAGAAATCCATAGCCACCTTCAAACTCCGTCAGGGTATGCCCATTGGCTGCCGGGTGACGCTGCGAAAAGAACGCATGTGGGATTTCTTCAGCAAACTGGTGCATATTGCCATGCCAAGGGTTCGGGATTTCCGTGGCCTGTCGCCGAAGATGTTTGACGGCCGCGGTAATTTTGCCATGGGCATCAAAGAGCAGATCATTTTTCCTGAAATAGACTATGACAAGATCGAAAAAATCAGGGGTTTGAACGTGGTCATCACCACTACTGCAAAGACTGACGAGGAAGGCAGACAACTATTGCGGCTTCTCGGTATGCCGTTCAGGAAATAGCAGGAAACAGAATGAGTAACGGGTATTGCGTGCAAATTTCCCGTGCATCTTATTAACATAAGCAGCCAAAGGAGGATGATTTGGCTAAGAAATCACTAATTGCTAAGAGTAAGCGGCAAGCAAAATTTCAAGTTCGGGCCTACAACAGGTGTCCGCTTTGCGGCAGGCCTCGCGCTTTTATAAGGAAATTCGGTGTTTGTCGTCTGTGTTTCAGGAATCTTGCTTCTCGCGGCGAGGTTACTGGAGTGACCAAATCAAGCTGGTAATGTGAGTATGGCGCACCAGGTGTGTGTTAATGATACATGCCTCTCGCTTCATGTGTTGCAGCAAATGAAACTGGAAAATTATTGGCAAGGAGAGCAGGCTAAATGTCTATGAGCGATCCCCTGGCAGATATGCTGACCAGGATAAGAAATGCAGGAATGGTTCGATATGAAACAGTAGATGTTCCCATGTCCAACCTGAAAGTTGGTGTGGCCAAAGTTCTGCGTGCAGAAGGCTATATCAATGATTATCAAATTATCGAGGATAACAAGCAGGGCACCCTGAGAATTGCACTTAAATACGGTCCGCATAATGAAAAAGTTATCAGCGGATTACGCAGGGTGAGCAAACCCGGCTTGAGGAAATATGTGAAAGCTGATGATATTCCGAAGGTAATGAGCGGCCTGGGGATATCCATTCTCTCGACTTCCAAGGGTATTATAACCGACCGAGAGGCGCGGCGGTTGCGTATCGGGGGCGAGATTCTTTGTGAAGCCTGGTAAAAGTGGCAATTATAGGCAGTAAGAGGAGAATTCCATGTCCAGAATAGGAAACAAACTGATCCCTGTGCCAAAAGGGGTCAAGGTCGATATACAGGGGGCAAAGGTTGTTGTTACCGGTCCCAAGGGGAAACTGGAGCGGGAAATCAGGCCCGAGGTTTCCATAAAAGAGGAAGACGGAAACCTCGTGCTTATGACCCAGGATGAGAGCAAGCGGAGCATGGCCATGAAGGGCTTGACCCGTTCACTGGTCAACAACATGGTTGTTGGCGTTGATACCGGTTTTCAGAAAAAGCTCATCGTTGAAGGGGTTGGATACAGGGTGACTGTCGAAGGCTCCGCTCTTACTCTAAATGTGGGGTATTCCAATCCGGTCAACTTCAAGCTGCCCGCCGGTGTCTCGGCTACCATGGTGGACAAAGTGAACACCGTGATGCTTGAGTCCATTGACAAGGAGCTTTTAGGCGTAACAGCTGCAAAGGTGCGGGAGATCCGCAAGCCTGAACCTTATAAAGGTAAAGGCATCCGCTATGAAGGTGAGCATATTGTCCGCAAGGTCGGGAAATCGGCAGCCAAGGGGTAAGAACTCTTTAAAGTAAAGTTGCTGACCGGGGTAACATCAGGTCACAACTAAGATACCAGGTACATACAAATGGCAAAGACAGATAATACAGTCGCAGCGCGACAGAAACGTATCAAGCGCATCAGGAAGAAGATAACGGGTACGCCGGAAAGGCCGCGTATGCGGGTTTATAAGAGTGCCAAGCATTTTTATGCCCAGGTCATTGATGATGCCAAGGGCCATACCCTGGTATCCATGTCCTCTCTGGATAAATCTGTTACAGGTGAGGACATCAAGGGAAAATGCGACCAGGCACGCAAGGTCGGTAAACTTCTGGCTGAAAAGGCAAAATCTGCCGGTATTGAAAAGGTTGTGCTTGACCGCGGTGGTTATATATATCACGGCCGCGTGAAAGCATTTTCCGAGGGCGCCAGGGAAGGTGGTTTGATTTTCTAGGGAGTACTGACTGCATTTGTAAAAGTGCTGGGCAGTGTTGTTGCCATAAAATTATTTGAATTGGGAGATATGTTTTGGCGGAATATACAAAGTCAAAAGGCGACAGTGCAACGGAGTTCATTGAAAAAATCGTCTATATTAACAGGGTGGCAAAGGTTGTTAAAGGTGGCCGGCGTTTCAGCTTCAGCGCCATCGTGGTTATCGGTGACGGCAATGGCAAGGTCGGCTACGGCCTTGGTAAAGCCAATCAGGTACCCGAGGCAATACGCAAAGGAGTTGAAAGAGCCCGCAAGGATATGCGGCAGGTTTCCCTTACTGCAACATCCATACCCCATGAGATTATCGGTAAGTATGGAGCGGGTTCAGTGCTGTTGAAACCGGCATCCGAAGGCACCGGTGTAATTGCCGGTGGCGGCGTCAGGGCGGTTCTTGAAGCAGCTGGTGTGCAGAATGTTCTGACCAAGTGTTTGGGCTCCCATAATCCCCACAATCTCGTAAAGGCAACCCTTGACGGGCTGCGCAAGTTGAGAACTGCGGAACGAATTGCAGCGCTCAGGGGTATTAGTATGGAAGAACTCAGCGTATAAACAGGGGCTGTGTTTGCTGTAAAAGTTGTTGTGTTTGTTTAGAAAAGTAATTTGATGAGCTGAGAACTTTCATTAATATAAATATTTTGCCGGCCAGGACTGAAAAAAAATTCGGATCGGTACAGTAAATAACACAAAAATCTCGGATGGATAGCGAAATGGCTGGAACAATACAGGTTACCTTAAGCAAAAGTGAAATTGGGAGCACCAAAAAGATTCGTGCTACATTGGTCGGCTTGGGGCTTACAAGAAGAGAAAAGACCGTAGTCCGTAAGGATACACCCGAGATCAGGGGAATGCTGCGCAAGGTTGAGCACCTGGTCACGGTTGAGGAGGTATGATCATATGATAACCTTAGGAAACTTATCGCCCAAAAAGGGCGCAAACCGGGATCGAAAAAGAGTTGGGCGTGGGCCGGGGTCAGGACGTGGCAAAACTGCGACCCGTGGCCATAAAGGCTCAAAATCCAGGTCAGGATATGGTGTGCGCCCTGGATTCGAGGGAGGCCAGATGCCCCTGCAGAGAAGGCTGCCGAAGCGGGGCTTCAACAATATTTTTCGCAAGGAGTACTCCCTTGTGCAAGTGCAGGACTTGGAAGTTTTTGAATCCGGCAGCCGTGTTGACCGGGAAGCCCTGTTACAGGCCGGCTTGGTCGACAAGAAAAATGTTCTTGTAAAAGTGTTGGCCAATGGTGAACTGAGTAAGTCCTTGACAGTTGCAGTTGACAAGGTCAGCGGAGGCGCAAAAAAGAAAATTGAAGCAGCCGGCGGTACGGTTGAGGTTTCAGCATAATGCTCGGTGGAATTAAAAATACGGCGGCATTGCCCGAACTGCGGCGCAGGCTGATATTCACCTTCCTGATGCTGGCTGTATACCGCATAGGTGTGCAGATTCCAACGCCGGGCATCAACGGTGAAGCCCTGGCAGCCTTTTTTGAAAAGAATGCCGGGACGCTTTTTGGCATGTTCAACATGTTTTCCGGAGGGGCGCTGGAGAATTTCTCCATTTTTGCCCTGGGGATCATGCCGTATATCAGTGCTTCAATTATCATTCAGTTATTGACAGTAGTTATTCCACAGCTGGAGGCCTTGTCCAAGGAAGGGGAATCGGGACGCCGTAAGATCACTCAGTATACCCGGTATGGAACAGTGGGCTTAAGCCTGATCCAGAGCCTTTTTATCTCTGCCGGACTTGAAGGCATGAGCGGCCCCGGCGGTGAAGCCATTGTTATTGTCCCGGGCTGGCAGTTCAAGCTCATGACAATCATCACCTTGACCTCCGGAACCGCCTTTATCATGTGGCTTGGTGAACAGATGACAGAACGGGGCATCGGCAATGGTATCTCGCTCATTATCTTTGCCGGTATTGTGGCCCGTATGCCCGCAGCCATAGGCAATACCATCCAGATGGTTTCAGCAGGCGAGATGAATGTTTTATTTCTTGTTTTACTTCTGGTCGTGATGGTGTTGGTAGTCGGGATCATTTTATTCTTTGAAACTGCCCAGAGACGTATTCCTATCCAGTACGCCAAGAGAGTCGTGGGTCGCAGGGTTTACGGTGGCCAGAGTTCGCATCTGCCTTTGAAAATAAATGTTGCCGGTGTTATCCCGCCGATTTTCGCCTCGTCGATCATGATGTTCCCGGCCACCATCGGCGGTCTTATCCAGATTGACTGGATCCAGAGGGTTTCTGCATCGCTGAGCCCCGGAACTATTTTTTATTACCTATTATTCGTGGCCTTTATCGTCTTTTTCTGCTTTTTTTACACGGCTGTAACCTTCAACCCTGTCGATGTGGCTGAAAACCTTAAAAAAAATGGTGGGTTCATCCCTGGCATAAGGCCTGGCAAGAAAACGTCGGACTTCATTGACAAGGCCTTGACACGATTGACAGTAATTGGCGCAATCTATGTCAGCGTCATCTGTGTCATGCCGACAGTGTTGATCAGTAAATTCAACGTACCTTTTTACTTTGGCGGTACTGCACTGCTGATCGTAGTTGGTGTTGCGATTGACACCATTTCTCAGATCGAGTCCCATATGGTGATGCGCAACTATGAAGGCTTTATGAAAAAGGGAAGGATAAAGGGACGTCGCTAAGCCTCTAATTTTTTAAGGACTGCGGGTGTGTTTCTTGGCATAACCTACAGGAGGATACTTCTTTTATACAGCCAGGCTGCGCCTTAGTTTTTTGTTAGATTTTTGGGAACCCGGATGAGCAACGCACCAGCAACCGCAAAACAGATTACCCTGAAAACGGTATCCGAGATAGAAATTATGCGGCGGGCTAATCGGATTGTTGGTGGAGCTCTCAACATGCTTCGTGAGAAGGCTGATGCGGGAGTGTCAACCTGGGAATTGGATTTATGGGCTGAGGAATTTGCTAGGCAACATGGCGCAACACCGGCATTCAAGGGTTACCATGGATTTCCAGGCAGTCTTTGTGTATCGCTCAATGAGCAAGTGGTGCACGGCATACCCTCCAAGAAAGTGGTTCTCGCCGAGGGGGATATAGTCAGTATAGATTTTGGTGTGTGCTACAAGGGCTTTTATGGAGATGCTGCCGTAACCCTGGCCATAGGCGAAATAGATGCAGCAAAGGCGAACCTGCTCAAGGTGACACATGATTCGCTGTATAAGGGGATAGAGCAGGCAAGGGTTGGCAACAGGATCAATGATATTTCCGCCGCTGTTCAGGCTCATGTTGAAAAATATGGCTATTCAGTTGTGAAACAATTTGTCGGGCATGGTATCGGAGCCGCTCTGCATGAAGGCCCGGAAGTACCCAACTACAGTGTCGGAAATAAAAGGACGCCTAGAATTATGGCAGGCATGGTGCTGGCCATTGAGCCAATGGTCAATTTGGGCACATTTGAAGTCAAGGTCTTGAAAGATGGATGGACGGTCATTACCAAAGACAAATCGCCTTCGGCTCATTTTGAGCATTCTATTGCAATAAGCGAAGAGGGGCCGATTATTTTAAGTGACAACATCTATTAAGAGTGAGTTTAAAAAAATAATTGTAAAAAGCAAGAGAGTTGTAGTATATTAACCCGCTTTATCGCAAGGCGACACAACGCAGTAAATTATGGCCAAAGCTGTAACTGGCCATAAAAACAATAAAAATAACAAGAGGGTTACTGTATATGCCAAAGGAAGAGGCTATTCAAGTTGAAGGAACGATTATAGAACCTTTACCGAATGCAATGTTTCGGGTCGAACTTGAAAACGGCCATAAGGTGCTGGCGCATATTTCAGGAAAAATGCGTATGCATTTTATAAAAATTCTTCCAGGGGACAAAGTAACGGTAGAACTTTCTCCGTATGATCTAACCCGTGGCAGGATAACCTTTCGTTCCAAAAGCAAGTAAGAATCATATACGCGAAGAATTCCTAATACAGGTGATGTAATGAAAGTAAGAGCTTCAGTAAAGAAGATGTGCAGTGAGTGTAAAGTCTTCAAAAGAAAAGGCGTGGTCCGCGTATCCTGTAAAACCAAAAAACACAAACAGCGACAGGGATAGGATTATCCAGAGAACTGATAAACTGTAAGTGGAGGAATAAAGTCTTGGCTAGAATAGCAGGTGTTGACTTACCGAAGAAAAAGCACATGGAGATCGCGTTGACCTATATTCATGGTGTCGGCCGCGCTTCAGCTCGTAAGATTCTTGATGAGGCAGAACTGCCCCATAATACAAATAGTGATGATCTGACTGACGGTGATGTGGCAAAGATCAGAAAGATCCTTGAAGCGGAATACCATGTTGAGGGTGATAGGCGCCGTGAAGTGTCCATGGACATCAAGCGTTTGATGGATTCAGGTTCCTACCGCGGTCTGCGCCACCGTAAAGGCCTGCCTTGCAGGGGACAGCGGACAAGCACCAATGCCAGGACCAGAAAGGGGCCTCGCCGTGGAGCGGGTATAAAGAGAAAATAATCTGCCAGGCAGAGCCCGGTAAGTCACTTTAATAAAGGTTTATGCAGAAAACACGTACCCAATGGGTATAGTAATACGGGAGATAATTATTTATGGCTGATCCAAAGAAAAGCGCTGGGAGATCGAAAAAGAAAGAAAGGAAGAATATCCCGGAAGGAATTGTCTATATCCAGTCCACTTTTAATAATACTATAGTGACCATAGCTAACAAGCAGGGTGACGTTATCTCCTGGTCAAGTTCAGGGTGTCTTGGTTTCAAGGGTTCACGTAAAAGCACCCCCTTTGCTGCGCAGAAGGCAGTTGCCGAAGCAGCAAAAAAAGCTATGGATCATGGCATGAAAAGAGTGGAAGTCAGGGTGAAAGGGCCGGGTCCAGGACGCGAGGCAGCCCTGAGAGCGCTGCAGGTTGAGGGCTTTGATGTGAGCAAAATTTCAGATGTGACTCCATTGCCCCATAACGGCTGCAAGCCACCCAAGCGGAGAAGAGTGTAAAAACAAACGATTTATCAATGCTGTTAGGATAAATCTGATTTTGAATGGAGGTATAATTTGGCAAGATATACAGGTGCATCCTGCAGGCAATGCAGACGCGAAAATCTGAAGCTTTTTCTTAAGGGTGACAGGTGTTATTCCGACAGGTGTTCTTTCGAAAGACGCGCCTATGCCCCGGGCCAACACGGTCAGATGCGTTTTCGCAAAGTATCGGATTATGCTGTGCAGCTACGCGAGAAACAGAAGGTAAAACGCATCTATGGCATGCTTGAAGGGCAGTTTAGAAGATATTTTGCGATGGCGGAATCAGCCAAGGGCGTTACAGGTGAAACCCTTTTAATGTTTTTGGAAAGACGGCTTGACAATACCATGTTCCGCCTTGGTTTTGCCAATTCAAGGAACCAGGCCCGACAGATTGTGCGTCATAATCATGTCCTGATTAATGGCAAAAAGGTGAATATTCCTTCCTTCCTGGTTTCTGTCGGAGATGTAATTACGCTCAAGGAAAAAAGCAAGAAGAACCAGGCTATTAATGAGAGTTTGGATGCGGTGGCCAGGCGAGGTGTGCCAAGCTGGCTGGAACTTGACAGAGACAACTTGCAGGGAAGCGTCAAGAACATGCCAGAGCGGCATGAAATCACGATGCCGATCCAAGAACAGTTGATAGTTGAACTCTACTCTAAATAATAATTACTAAGGGAAAAACCTACCATGACTGAAAACCTTATTGAGGAAAATCCCTTTTATAAGAACTGGTCAGAACTAATTCAGCCCGATCGACTTGAAGTGGACAAGGAGAGTCACACAGAGTCGTACGGCAAATTTGTCTGTCAGCCTTTGGAGCGGGGATTTGCTACTACGATAGGCAACTCCTTGCGCCGGATCCTTCTTTCATCCATACAGGGTGCGGCAATAACCTCTGTCAGGATTGAAGGAGCGTTACACGAGTTTACTGCTATCCCCGGGGTTTTGGAAGATGTGACTGAGGTCATCCTGAACCTGAAGGAAGTGCGGCTCAAGCTTAATACAGCAGATGGCCAAACCGTGCGGATCAATAAGAAAGACAAGGGACCTGTAACCGCTGGTGATATAATTTCTGACGGCTCAGTTGAGATTATGAACCCGGAGCAGCATATCTGCACCATAACCGGAAACGGAAAGTTTGATGTCGAGCTTGAAGTAAAATGGGGCAAGGGGTACAGGCCGGCGGATCTGAATAAGACTGATGATCAGCCGATCGGTGTGATCCCCATCGACTCTATTTTCACTCCTGTCAGGAAAGTGCAGTATATTGTGACCCAGGCCCGTGTCGGGCAGCAGACGGACTACGATAAATTGACCCTGGAAATCTATACTGATGGAAGTGTCAAACCTGAAAATGCCTTGGCCTATGCTGCAAAAATTCTCAAAGAGCACATGGCTATTTTTATCAATTTCGACGAAGAAAAAGCAGAGCCCGAAATTGAAGAAACTGAAGACATTGAAGAGACTCCCCAGAATGAAAATCTCTACCGTACAGTTGAAGACCTGGAGCTCTCTGTTCGTTCGGCGAACTGTTTGAAGAATGCCAACATTACTTACATAGGCGAGCTGGTACAAAGAACAGAGGCTGAGATGCTCAAGACCAAGAATTTTGGCCGCAAGTCGTTAAATGAGATCAAACAACTCCTCGAAGAGATGGATCTGTCACTTGGCATGAAGATTGAGGACTGGGAACCACCCGAATCGGCTGTGGCAAAAGCAGACGATGAGAATATATAACGAGGTGCATACCGATGAGACATAGAAAAGCCGGACGAAGGCTGGGGAGGAATAGTTCGCACCAGCAGGCCATGATGAGAAATATGGTAACTTCTCTGCTGGAGCATGAACGGATTGTAACAACAACTCCTAAAGCAAAGGAATTGAGAAAGTTGGCCGATAAAATGATAACCCTAGCTAAACGGGGTGACCTGCATGCCAGAAGACAGGCTCTCGCTGTAATCCGCAGCAAGAAGGTTGTCGATAAACTTTTTAGCAAACTGAAAGAAGAATACATGGATCGTAACGGTGGTTACACCCGTATTATTCGTACCGGCAACAGGTCCGGTGATGCAGCGTCGATGGCTATTATCGAACTGGTAAACTATACTGAAGAGTCCGAGACTGTTATCAATTGAAATAGTTGATTTTTGCTGCACCTCAAATTGCTTTAGCGAAACCGGTATGAGAGAGTAATCATACCGGTTTTTTGTTGTTTAATAGTTCATTTCTTTGCTGAACTTTATGCCCTTTAGGGTGCAAAGAAACGAACCAAAGAAACTACACCGATCACTTGGTCCCGCAAAGCGGGACTGCCCGAAGTTTATACACCCTTGAGGGGTGCTGCTCGCAAAGCACGGACGCCTCGGAAAGTCGTGAAGTTTATACCCCCTTGCGGGGTACTCAGCCGAGTCGTTTACCCGTACTTTGCGGAGTTTATGCCCCGTTTTTTGGGGTGCTGCTCGGCTGCGTGATATGGCAGGAAAGCTTACTTTGAATACTCTGCGAAAAATTCTTTTGTGACAGGGTAAAGAACAATGACAGCAAAAAAAAACGATATAAAAAAAGAATTTCCGGAAGGCATGGTGCCACTTGGGAATTCGGTGTTTCATTTTCGCTGTGCGCCGGATGTGAAATGTTACTTGTCGTGCTGTCGCAAACTTGACCTGGTCCTCTACCCGTATGATATTATCCGGCTGAAGACCAGGCTTTCCCTGTCCTCCGAGGAGTTTATGCGTCGTCATACCCGGCTCGGAAATTCCAGTCATCCGTTTTTCCCGGCAGTAATGCTCCGTATGTCTGAAAACGAGGAACAGACCTGTCCGTTTCTGGATAGTAAAGGCTGCACTGTCTATGAAGACCGGCCGACTGCCTGCAGGACCTATCCGCTGGAAAGAGCGGTTGCGCGAAGCCCGGTCCGCGGCAGACCTGAAGAGTATTACTTTATGACCGGTCATCCGTATTGCCTGGGGCACCAAGAAGCAAAAGAATGGGTGGTGAAGTCCTGGCTTAAAGATCAAAAGGTGCTGCATTATAATGCGGTTAATGATCTCTGGGCAGAAATTGACACCCTGTTTGCGCAAAATCCGTGGCAGGGAGAAGGCACAGGAGGACCACGACAGCAACTGGCTTTTATGGTCTGTTACAATATTGACGGTTTCCGCAGGTTTGCTTTAGAGAACAGGCTATTTGACCAGTTCAAGCTTGAAAGCACTCTCCGTAAGATTTTAGACGATGATGACGAGGCCCTGCTGAAGTTCGGTTTTGAGTGGCTCAAATATATTTTGGGCGGGACTGGGAATCTCAGGCGTAAATAGTGCAATCTAACCCGAATCATTCATGACTATTTCAGAATAAGTATTTTTTTATAAAAAACACATTATTTAAGACCTTTTTCAAAATGCATACTGCTTTTTATCTTCTGTTTGGCAGAGTCTTTCTGAAATGGTCATCTATGGCGAGCCGATATTGTCGTTTCTGCTATGTCATCATGAGTTTCGCATACTAGAGTATAGCAATTCTCATTCTTCCTCGCATAACCGACAACCTCAACTCGTGAATTATCCGGGCTAAGCGAAATAATTGAGATTCGTTTGCAAAATAAGACCGCAAATGGTATAGATACACGTTTTATTTTGACATGGCCGCAGGGCCTGTAAATCAAGGAAGCCGGCATCGGCTTCTAAATACACACACCCTACCTTCAAGGGACCCCTCGGTCCCCAATGCTGGGGCGGGGCAAAGGGTGGAGGAAAAACCAAAAATCGGAGGAAAAAGTATGTCAGGAATTACCATGAAACAGATGCTTGAGGCCGGGCTCCATTTCGGCCATCAGACTCGGCGCTGGAACCCAAAAATGAAGCCTTATATTTTTGGGCCGCGCAACGGGATTTATATTATCAATCTTGACAAGTCCATACGCCTGTTCAGAAAAGCTTATGACTATATAATCGAGGAAACTTCAAAGGGGGGGTATGTCCTCTTTGTCGGGACCAAACGCCAGGCTCAGGCCATTATCAAGGAGGAGGCCATCCGTTGTGGTATGTACTATATCAATCATCGCTGGCTGGGCGGTACTTTGACCAATTTTCAGACCATCAAGAAAGGGGTGGACCGGTTAAAAAGTATTGAAGCAATGCAAGAAGACGGCTCTATCAGTAAGTTTCCCAAAAAGGAGGTGCTGCTGATGGAAAAGGAACGGAGCAAGCTTGAGCGTAATATTGGGGGTATCAAAAACATGCGCAGTCTGCCAACCGTTGTTTTTGTCATTGATCCCAACAAAGAGCAGATTGCTGTTAAGGAAGCCAACAAGCTCAACATCCCAGTTATTGCCCTGGCTGACACCAATTGCAACCCTGAAGGCATTTCGCATATTATCCCTGGCAATGATGATGCAATCAGGGCAATCAAGTTAATCACATCAGCAATAGCAGACTCAGTGTTGGACGGTCGTTCCCAGTTGAAGGAAAAAGATGCTGTTGTCGAAGAAATGGTTGAACAGGCAATGGCAGATAATCCCGAGGACATCCCCGCGGGAACGGAAGCTGAAGAAAACTCGGCCGAGGAGGAGTAACCCACGGCCTGTTGAGCTGCGATTGTTCAATTTCAAGTTATTTTACGGTCTTCATCTGCTGCAGAACTGTATAGTATCGGTTTAAGGCTTGTCATATAAAAGAAGAACAGCCTGAAACTGTATATGGAGACAGGCCGTTTTTGCAGAAGTTGCAAAAGGGTTTAGATGGACCTGCAGGCTGCTCATCGGGGCAGTAGCGGTGAGTGACAACCCGAAGGCGTGAACAGAAAAAAGAGTTGCATTTATAACATTTTACAGAGGATGCATGTAAAGGAGAAATATCGTGAAAATCACAAGTCAAATGGTGAAAGAGCTTCGTGACAAGACCAACGCGGGAATGATGGATTGCAAGAAAGCACTGGGTGAAACCGACGGTGACATGGAAAAGGCCGTTGACTTTCTGCGCCAGAAAGGCTTGGCAGTTGCCCAGAAAAGGGCAGGCCGTTCCACCAGTGAAGGCGTGGTCCAGACCTATATCCATGCAGGAGGTAAACTCGGCGTTATGGTTGAGGTGAACTGTGAAACTGATTTTGTTGCCAAAACAGATGATTTCCAGAATTTTGCCCGCGAGATTGCCATGCATATAGCAGCAATGAATCCGATCGCTGTTAAAAGGGAAGATATCCCTGAGGATCTGGTTGCCCGGGAGGCTGAAATTTATAAGAAACAGGCTATGGATTCCGGTAAGCCTGAAAACATTGCAGAGAAAATGGTCACCGGTAAACTGGATAAATTTTTTGCTGAGTTCAGCCTGCTGGAACAGAAATTTGTAAAAAATCCCGAACTGAGTATTCAGGACCTGCTAAATGACCTGATCGCCAAGATGGGAGAGAATATAACAGTGAAAAGATTTGCCCGTTTTCAGGTAGGCGCTGATGCCTAAGGTCCAACTGGTTCATACCTAATAACCTGCAATTTTCATTCAAGGGAAAAACAGATGACCGAGGCACCATACAAAAGAGTGTTATTGAAGCTGAGCGGTGAAGCCCTGATGGGAGAGACTGATTTCGGGATCAGCACCGATGTTTTGAACTATGTTGCAGGCGAGGTGAAACAGATAATTGGATTGGGCATTGAGGTCGGTCTGGTTATCGGGGCAGGCAATATATTCCGGGGTGTAGCCGGCGCGTCAAAAGGCATGGACAGAAGCACAGCAGACAATATGGGTATGCTGGCAACTGTGATCAACAGCCTGGCAATGCAGGATGCTCTGGAACGCAACAATATTGTTACCAGGGTAATGTCAGCTTTTCCCATGCCGAGTGTTTGTGAGCCCTATATACGCCGCCGTGCTATGCGTCATTTAGAGAAAGGCAGGGTTGTGGTCTGTGCCGCCGGGATAGGCACCCCGTATTTTACCACTGATACGGCAGCGGTCATCCGGGCGTTGGAAATCGAGGCAGATCTTATCTGCAAGGCCACACGGGTTGACGGTGTCTACGATAAAGACCCGCTCATGCATCCTGATGCGGTAAAGTTTGATACCTTGACCTACTCTGATGTCCTCAAAAAAAGCCTCAGGGTAATGGATGCAGCTGCCATATCCATAGCCAGGGACAACAATAAACCGATTATAGTATTGAACATGAAAATACCCGGCAATATCATGAAAGCGGTGTGCGGTGAACATGTAGGCACAATAGTGCAGTAGCGGGAAACAGTAGAATCCCTGAATCATCTTAATATTGATACTTAACAGCCGGAAGTTAGCCGAAAGGAGAGTATGATGACGAGTGAAGTAATAATGGAAATGGCTGAAAAAATGGATAAAAGCCTGGATGCTTTTAAGCAGGAATTGACCAAGATACGTACAGGCCGCGCTTCATTGTCACTTCTGGACGGGATCAAGGTTGAAGCCTATAATTCCTCCATGCCTTTGAACCAGGTAGGCACCTTGACTATCCCGGAGAGCAGACAGATTGTTATTCAACCGTGGGATCCCCAGGTGATGTCAAGTATTGAGAAGGCCATTTTGAAGTCTGAACTGGGCCTGACACCGGTAAATGACGGGAAGGTCATCCGTATCAACATCCCGCAGCTGACCGAAGAACGGCGCAAAGAACTTGTTAAGATTGTAAAGAAAATTGCAGAGGAATACCGTGTTGCTGTCCGGAATCACCGTCGTGATGCCATCGATATCCTCAAGAAACAAAAGAAAAACAAAGAAATCTCAGAAGACGAGCAATTCAAGCTCCAGGATGAGGCCCAGAAAGAAACGGACAGTTATATTGCCAAGATAGATGAAGTTGCCGCTGAAAAAGAAAATGAAGTAATGGAGGTTTAGGACTCATCACCATAAGAGTTACAATGATCTGCTATGCCTGAAAATCCGGTTCTTGATCCGAAGAGGATTCCCCGACATGTTGCCATTATTATGGATGGCAACGGCAGATGGGCTAAACAACGCAACCTGCCGAGAATTATGGGGCACAAGGTAGGGACCGAATCTGTCAAAGATGTTGTAAAAACCGCCAGAGAATTAAACCTGGAGGTGCTCACCCTCTATGCTTTTTCAACCGAAAATTGGAAAAGACCTGCCATTGAGGTCAAGGGCCTCATGACCCTGCTTAAGACCTATCTCACAGCAGAAGTGCAAAACATGGTGGAAAACGACATTTCTCTGCGCTGCATCGGAGAAATTGAAAAATTGCAGACTGATGTGCAGAAAATTGTTACCAGGGTCATCCGTGAGACTGCACCCAAAAGAGAAATGAAGCCAAGTTTGACTCTAAACCTTGCTTTAAGCTATGGCAGCCGTTCCGAGATTGTCAGGGCTGCGCGTATCATGGCGGAAAAATGTGTCAGCGGCCAGTTTGATCCGGAAGATTATTCTGAACAACTTTTTGCTTCCCATCTCTATACCGGGGGGTTGCCTGATCCTGATTTGCTTATCAGAACAGGTGGTGAGGCGCGCCTGAGCAATTTTCTCCTATGGCAGTTGTCCTATGCCGAACTATATATTACTGAAACCATGTGGCCAGATTTTAAAGGCGAAAGTTTTATCGACGCTATTAGAGATTATCAGAGCCGGGAAAGAAGATTCGGCCAAACCAGCGAACAATTGCAGGCGGAGTGATCTATGGGCAGAATTGTCACGGGTCTTATCCTTGCATGCAGCTGGCTTTTATTACTGCTTGCAGGGACATACCCATTTTTTTGTCTTGTAATTACTGCAGGCGGTGGGGTAGCCCTGTATGAATTCCTGCGCATGAGTTCTCCCGGGGTCGAGCAGAAACATATCCCCTTCGTACTCATTCTCGGTATTTCCCCCATTGTTTCAGCCGCCCTGTGGGGCAGCGGCGCAGTAGCTTCCAGCCTCTTTCTGATCCTGCTTGTTTTGATCATTATCACTATTGTTGCGTATCCGTCCCTGGAAAATGGGCTCCTTTTTATATCTCGAATATGGTTTGGCATTATTTATATAGGATTTTGTTCGGCACATTTGATCCTGCTGTATTCCTTACCACAGGGAATATATTGGTTGCTTGTACTGACAGCCATCACCGTTTCTTCCGATTCCGGGGCCTACTATGTAGGCCGTACGCTGGGCAAAACCAAGCTCTACCCTGCTTTAAGCCCGGGGAAAACCAGGGCTGGTGCAGTTGGTGGTATTATGGGTGGTATGCTCGGGGGGCTTCTTGTGGCTGCCATTCTCTTTGCTGAAGTCAATTTGGCCATGGTAGCAATTCTGAGCCTAGTTTTAAGTGCAATAGGCATTATCGGAGATTTGATCGAATCTCTCATCAAGCGCGTATCCGGGGTAAAAGATTCCGGGCAGATATTACCCGGGCATGGCGGATTGCTTGACCGCTGTGACAGCCTGCTGCTGACAGCCCCTGCACTGTATTATGCCCTCTTATGGGGCCATGCGATAGTGTTGCAGTAGCAGTCGCTGCAGAAAACTATTCAGCAGCAAAAATGTTGAAGATGCTTATATTCAGGGAAGGAGAAAGAACGAGCCTGAAGTGTTTGGTTTTGCTCTTTATATTTGTAATTATCGCTTTACATGAAGACTAAAAAAATCTCCATACTCGGTTCCACCGGTTCCATCGGCAGGAATGTTCTTAAAGTTGCAGCCAGCTTCCCGGATCGTTTTACCGTGGTTGGCTTGGCCGCCGGATGGAATATTGACCTGCTTTGTCAGCAGATTGAAGCATTTTCACCGCGCATCGTATCTGTTGCTGAGGAGGGGACGGCATTAAAGCTCAAAACTCTTTTGCCATCTTGCCGCCAGACAGAAGTAGTCTGGGGACAGGCGGGCAATGAGCAGGTGGCGTCTCTGCAGGAAGCGGATATGGTGGTCTCTGCCATAGTAGGAGCGGCGGGTTTGCTGCCGACTTTTGCCGCAATCAGGTCCGGCAAGGATATTGCCCTGGCAAACAAGGAAACCCTTGTTATGGCAGGGCGTCTCATCATGGAAGAAGTAATAAAACAACAGATACGACTGCTGCCCATTGACAGTGAACACAGCGCCATTGCCCAGGCTCTTGAGGCAGGACGCAAAGAAGATGTCGCCCGTATTATTCTTACAGCCTCAGGCGGACCTTTTTTAGACTTAGACCAAGAAGGCCTTTGGAAGGTAACACCCGATCAGGCCCTGCACCACCCCAATTGGGATATGGGCCGGAAGATTTCCATTGATTCTGCAACCCTGATGAATAAGGGGCTTGAAGTTATAGAGGCGCATTGGCTTTTTGATGTGGGCCTGGACAGGATAGAGGTGCTCGTGCATCCCCAGAGTATTGTCCATTCATTGGTTGAGTTTGTTGATGGATCAGTGGTGGCCCAGTTGGGTATTCCTGATATGAGAGTGCCGATCAGCTATGCGCTTTCCTACCCGGAAAGACTGGAGACCGGTCTTTCGCGCCTGAACCTGACAGAATGCAGTAATTTGAGCTTTCGCAAGCCGGACATAAGTCGGTTTCCTGCCCTGCAGGCAGCCTACGAGGCCTGCAGGACAGGAGGGTGCCTGCCTGCTGTTCTCAATGCGGCAAATGAGTTTGCAGTGGCGGCATTTCTCAACGGCAAACTGAAATTTCCTGAGATTTCAAAAGTGGTTGCAGAAACCATGACGCGTATTGATTATATGGAAGATACAGACATTGAAACAATTTTGAAAGCCGATCATCTGGCCAGAATCGAGGCTGCTGAAGTGCTGCGGCATATGACAAAACAGACTATTGGCAAAGGTTGAAACCAGTGAAGACGTGCGGTTTGGTTTTTTGGGGCGGCAATATGATGCAGGCATAAAAATTCTCGCAGCCAGCAAGAGAGCCTAATAAAATCAGATGATTACGTGCGAAATACCTGTCGGCGGAGAGTTGTTTGCGAGGCTGACAAACATAATAGAGGATTGAAACTGAATGAACACTTTAATTTCTTTTGCCATAGTTCTTGGTTTGCTGATTTTTGTACATGAATTGGGTCACTTTATCTGGGCTAAGTTTTTCGGTGTCAAGGTCTTGAAATTTTCCCTGGGGTTTGGCCCGAAACTCATCAGCAGGCAGTTTGGTGAAACAGAGTATCTGATCAGCGCTTTCCCTTTGGGTGGGTATGTCAAGATGTTTGGGGAAAATCCCGGGGAATTGGCTGAGGAAAAGCTGTCTCCAGGTGAGCTTAAACGTTCCTTTGCCACGCGGCCGGTCTGGCAGCGTTTTATAATCGTGGCGGGCGGTCCGGTTTTTAACCTTATCTTTGCCATGTTTCTTTTTTTCATCATCGTGCTTGTAGCAGGATTGCCGCAGCCCGTTGATACAACAGCCATTGGAGGGATTGGTCAGGATACTCCTGCTGCAGAGGCAGGTTTGCTTGAGGGTGATATCATACTTGCTATAGACGGCACGGAAACCAGGCGCTGGGAAGATGTGTCCTCGCTGATCCGCAACAGTGAGGGTAGGGAGGTTGTTCTGACCCTGCAGCGGGGGGATTTGAAGCTTGATGTTTCTGTGACGCCCCGTATGGAGAAAACTAAAAATCTTTTTGGTGAAGAGGTGGGTGAGCGCTACTTGATTGGTATAGCCAGGTCCGAGGAGCTTATCTATGAAAAGGTTGGTTTTATAAAATCCCTGCAGGCAGGTGTCAGCCAGACATGGAGTTGGATGTACCTCACGATCATGGGCCTGGTAAAGATTATCCAGAAAGTTATACCAGCTTCGGAATTGGGGGGACCGATACTCATTGCCAAAATTGCCGGTGAGCGCATGGAGGCAGGATGGATAAATTTCCTATATTTCATGGGAGTATTAAGCGTAAACCTTGGAATTCTGAATCTGCTCCCGATCCCCATTCTGGATGGCGGCCACCTGGTGTTTTTCTCAGTTGAGGCAATTTTGCGTAAACCTCTTAACCTGCGAACCATGGAAATCATGCAGCAGATAGGTCTCGTGCTTCTGGGATCCCTGATGGTCTTTGTTTTTTATAATGATCTGGTCAGGGTATTCAGTGGCTGAGAGGCTCATTTTGGGTTTTATGCCGGATAGTATTAATGCCTCATTGATTTTTGCAGTCAATCATTGCGGCATTAAGAAAATGAACCAACATTATGGCAACTTATACTCAAATTTTTAAGGGAAGCTATGCCAAAGCTTATTTCCCGCATACCGTCAGCAGTTTTGTATGCTGACAAAAGAAATGGCTGTTGCCGAGCATTATATTTTAAAAGCGCACTTCCATGAAGGGTATGGATATTTTATCATTAAAAGCAGGTATGGCTCATACTGAAAAAGATATAAACAAGGTGCACAAACCAATAGTACTGGCGCTGGAAACTGCGACCATGTGCGGCAGTGTCGCTCTTGTTGCTGCAAACAGGTGCCTTGCTGAATTTTCGCTGCAAACAGGTGAGACCCATTCCCGCAGGCTACTGGCAGGAGTTGACTGGCTTCTGCAGGAAACCGGCATCGATTGGCCAGTAATTGATGCCGTGGCAGTGAGCCTTGGGCCGGGAAGTTTTACCGGCTTACGAATAGCGCTTGCAACTGCAAAGGGCTTGGCCATGGCCGCGGGGGCGGAACTCATTGGAGTCGGGACCTTGGACGGCCTGGCAGCACAACTCTTTGCAGCGGGAGAAATATTGATCTGCCCGGTGCTTGATGCCAGGAAAAAAGAGGTATATTGTGGTTTGTACAGGTGCGACAACCAAGGCATACCAAGGATTCTGGGAGAATACATGGTCATTGCTCCCGAAGCTTTGTGCGCAATGATTCATGAGCCTGTGGTGCTGCTGGGAGATGGGGCAGCAGTCTATGGTGATCTTTTCCGGGAAAAACTTGCTGATCTGCTGAAAAGACCGCCTTCAAGTATATTTTTCCCACGGGCAGCAACAATCGGTTTTCTGGCCCTTGATAAGTGGAAGAAGAATGATTTTCTTGAACCTGCAGGAGCGCAACCTATATATATAAGGCCCTCGGAGGCCGAGCTGCTTTTTGGCAAATGAAGAAAGCAGAATGCAGAATGATGAATTAAAGAGTATGGCACAGAGGTAAAAGGTTAAAGACTAAAATAAACCGAGACTCAAGGCTGGATGCATTGCACCGGATAAAAAACAATATTGCATAAAAAATTCTTGTAATGTGAATTCCTGAATAAACTCTTTTCCTTGAACCCTTGAACCCTTGAACCCTTGAACCCTTGAACCCTTGAACCCTTGAACCCTTGAACCCTTGAACCCTTGAACCCTTGAACCCTTGAACCCTTGAACCCTTGCAATGATTAAGCGGCGCAAAACACGAGCGATCAAGATCGGCACTGTTCCGGTCGGGGGTAATGCTCCTATCACGGTGCAGTCCATGACCAATACCGACACCCGCAAGGTGGAGGAAACTGTTGCCCAGATCAGACGTCTTGAAGGAGCAGGTTGTGAAATCATAAGGGTTGCTGTGGTAGACATGGAAGCTGCTACTGCCATACGATCGATCCGGGATCAGATACATATCCCCCTGATCGCTGATATTCATTTTGATCACAGGCTTGCTGTTGCCAGTATGGAAAACGGCGCCCAGGCAATCAGGATCAATCCGGGCAATATAGGCGGGGCCAAGAAACTTGCAAAGATTGTTGATGCGGCAAAAACACATGCGGTGCCAATACGGGTGGGTGTGAACAGTGGTTCCCTGGAAAAAGACCTATTAAGAAAACACGGCCATCCCACTCCGGCAGCTCTAACGGAAAGTGCTCTGCGCAATGTGGAATTGCTTGAAAATCAGGGATTTTGTGAAATAAAGATTTCAATCAAGTCCTCTGATCCTCTAACTACGGTCGAGGCTTATAGACAGCTGGCCTCCAGTTGCGACTACCCTTTTCATCTCGGTGTAACCGAAGCCGGGGGGTTGATTGCCGGTACCGTAAAATCAAGCGTCGCCCTCGGTATTCTGTTGTATGAAGGGATCGGTGATACCTTTCGCATATCCCTGACCCGTGACCCGGTGGAAGAGGTAAGGGTGGGATACGAAATCCTGCGGTCTTTGAACATAAGGCATCGCGGCCCGGAACTGATCTCATGCCCGACCTGCGGTCGTTGCCAGGTTAATCTTTTCAGCCTGGCAGATGAGGTGGAACATCATATCCAAACCATTAAAACTCCATTGAAGATTGCGGTTATGGGCTGTGTGGTAAACGGTCCCGGAGAGGCAAAAGAAGCGGATATCGGTGTGGCGGGTGGCAAGGGTGTGGGAATAATTTTCAAGAAGGGCAAACTGTTTAAAAAAGTGGCAGAAAATGAACTGCTGGAAGTTTTTCTCAAAGAACTTGATACAATGGCTGATGAAAAGGAATAACCTATGCTGGTTCTTACGAATTTTCAGGTGAAGGTGATTAACCAGTCTTTGCTAAATAATGAATTGCTTAGGTTTATAGTCCTTTAACCACTTTATTTGCTAAACAGGATACTTGTCATGCGTTATTCAGAACTGCTTTTGCCTACTTTAAAAGAGACGCCCACCGAGGCCGAAGTCGTAAGCCACAGGCTTCTGCTGCGAGCCGGTTTTATACGTAAGCTTTCATCCGGCGTCTATACTTACCTGCCTCTGGGACTTGCCGCCATCCGCAAGGTTGAGCAGATTGTGCGCGAGGAGATGAACAGGGCCGGCGCCCAGGAACTGCTCATGCCCATGGTGCAGCCGGCAGATCTCTGGAAGGAGTCAGGGCGCTGGGAAAAATATGGTCCGGAACTGCTGCGTTTTACAGACCGTCACGCCAGAGAGAGTTGTCTTGGGCCGACACACGAGGAAGTTATAACCGACCTGGTACGCAGGGAGATCCATTCCTACCGAAACCTGCCGATTAATCTCTACCAGATCCAGACGAAGTTTAGGGATGAAATCAGGCCTAGGTTTGGGCTCATGCGCGGTCGCGAATTTATCATGAAAGACGGCTACAGCTTTGATGCAACGGAGAAAGGGGCAGAGATTACCTACCAGAAAATGTATGATGCCTACCAGCGTGTTTTTAAACGGTGTGGCCTGTCCTTCCGCGCTGTAGAGGCAGATACTGGGACCATTGGCGGCAGTTTTTCCCACGAATTCATGGTGCTTGCCGAGACAGGTGAAGATACGCTGGTAATCTGCAGGAGTTGCGCCTATGCAGCCAATATGGAAAAGGCCGCGGTGCAGCCGCCTGAAAAGAGCGGTGAGGATATCGAATTGCTCCCCCTGCAGAAAGTCGAAACCCCTGGAAAGAAAAAGGTTGAAGCAGTTTGTAACTTTCTTGGCATCTCCCCCGGGGAGCTGGTAAAAACCATGGTTTACTTGGCTGACGGTGATCCTGTCGCCGTACTGGTCCGGGGTGACCATGAAGTGCAGCCGGTTAAGCTTAAGAACATGTTAGGTGCGGTGGATGTTGAACTGGCGGATGAGAAGCAGGTTTTTGACATAACAGGCGTCCCCAGCGGTTACCTTGGACCTATTGGTTTAAAGATACCTCTGGCTGCAGATCAGGAGGTCTCAGCCATGGCTAATTTCACTGTAGGCGCCAATGAAAAGAACTATCACATGCAGAACGCAAATCTGCCAAGAGACTTCAAGGTTTTCCAAACGGCAGATCTCCGCCAGGTTACTGAGACTGACAGATGTCCATCCTGCGGTGGTGTTCTGGAATTAACCAAAGGCATTGAGGTCGGACACATATTCAAGCTGGGAGACAGTTACAGTAAAGCTCTTAACGCCACCTTCCAGGACAGCAACAGTGAAGAACAGAATTTTGTCATGGGCTGCTACGGCATTGGCGTGAGCAGGACGGTTGCCGCGTCAATTGAACAGAATCATGATGAAAATGGTATTATTTTTCCGCTGCCCCTGGCACCGTTTCAGGCCATAATCCTCAATCTCGATCCAAAAACAGAGGAAATAAGCATAGCTGCTGAGACATTCTACAGACAATTGCAGCAGGCAGGACTTGAGGTTTTACTTGATGACCGTGACGAGCGTCCCGGTATCAAGTTCAAGGATGCCGATCTTATCGGCATTCCCTATCGAATTACCATCGGCAAACGTTTCCTTCAGGAAGCTGAGGTCGAAATTCGGACAAGGGCCGATGGTGAAACACGGAGCCTGTCACTTGATAAGGCAAGAGCAGACATTGTCAGCTCTATTCGTAATGAAATGTCAGCAACCAGGGAATCCGAAACAGAATAATTCATATTTTCGTCAGCAGAAGAAGCTGCCGATGGCAGACTGAACTCTTTGAACGCATAAAAAATAATGCTCAGTTTTAATAATATTAAAGATCTGGCCCAGGGCTACCTCCATGACGTGGACCTTGCCCCCCTGGAAAAAGCCTATCACTTCGCTGAAAAGGTACATGCAGGCCAGATGCACCCCATCTCCGGGGAGCCATATATTGCCCATGTGCTTGCTGTAACAGAGATTCTGCTTGACATGAAGCTTGACTTGCAGACAGTAATTTCCGGTCTGCTGCATGGTGTCTTGAAACAGGACCCAACGCTCAGCATTAAGGAGGTTGAAGACGATTATGGCAAAGACGTGGCTAATATTATCCGCGGCGCCACCAGAATCACCAATGTGCAATTTAACAGCAAGCTGACTTACCAGGCGGAAAATGTTAGAAAACTGCTCCTGGCAATGGCCTCGGATATAAGGGTTTTACTGGTTAAGCTTGCTGACCGGCTGCACGATATGCGTTCCTATATTCTCGATGATATGACGCGCCAGAAGGAATTGGCCCAGGAGACTCTCGAACTTTACGCCCCGCTTGCAAGCCGTCTCGGTATTGACTGGATGAAGCGGGAACTGGAAGACCTCGCCTTTAAATTTCTTTTTCCTGACGAATATGATGACCTGACTGCCAGGATAGAAAGCTCCACAACTGACCGGGAAAATTATGTCAAAGAAGTCATCGGTATCCTCCGGAAGAAACTTGCTGAAATAAACCTGACCAGATGTGAGATAATAGGCCGCCCCAAGCACCTATACTCAATTTATAAAAAAATCATCGCCCAGAAAATCCCGCTTGAGAAGGTCTATGACAAGGTCGCTTTCAGGATCGTTGTTGATACAGTCACGGAATGCTATGAAGCTCTCGGCGTGGTGCATGCAAACTGGCCGCCGGTGCCGGGACGGATCAAGGATTTTATCAGCACCCCAAAGGGCAACAACTACCAGTCCATGCATACCACGGTTATAGGACCTTACGGAGAATTCATGGAGGTGCAGATCCGAACCCATGAAATGGACAGAGTGGCTCAGGAGGGTGTTGCCGCGCACTGGGCCTATAAAGAAGGGCAGGCCATCAGCAAAAACGATGCCAAGGTTTTCAAGGGGCTGAAGCAGTTGGTACAATGGTTGCAGGAGCTCAAGGATCCGAAGGAGTTTCTTGATTCGGTTAGAGGGGAGCTTTTTGATCCGGATGTGTATGCCTTAACCCCCAATGGTGAAGTTAAGGAGTTCCCGCAGGGCAGCACACCGCTTGACTTTGCCTATATCATCCATACGGAGGTGGGCAACAGCTGCGTGGGGGCCAAGGTGAACGGCAAAATAGTGCCCTTAAAATATAAGCTGCAAAATGGTGATGTTGTGGAAATTATCACCTCACCGAAGCAGAAGCCCCGCAGGGACTGGTTGAAAATTGTACGGACGAGCCGGGCAAAATCACGTATCCGCCATTGGCTCCGCAGAGAAGAAAAAGAAAAGGCAATGAACGTTGGGCGCGAGATCAGTGAAAGGGAATTGCGCAAGCATGACACCTCTCTCAAAAAGATTATCAAGACAGGTCACATGAAGCAGATACTCAAGGCTACGCGTTGCAACTCCCTGGAAGACCTGCTCGGCAAGATCGGTTCCGGTGCCCTGCCTATACAAAATATTATTAAGGTGCTGCAACCCGAGGATCTGGGAACCGAAGAAGAGGGAAAAGTTGCTGAGCAGGAAATGCTGAGCGTTATGCCTCCCTCGCAAAGGCATGAAAAGCCCGGCAGCGAAGGCATTATTATAGAAGGTGTTAATGATATGCTGGTGAAAATAAGCCAGTGCTGTCTGCCAGTCCCAGGGGACTCTATTATGGGATTCATAACCACGGGACGCGGTATTTCAATTCACAAGGCCATCTGCCATAATCTCCTGGCAACAGACCCCCGGCGCAGGATCGAGGTGAACTGGTCAGCAGATGCTAAAACAGTTCATCGGGCTCAGATCTACCTTGTAACGCAGAATAAGAAAGGCATGCTTGCTGCGGTCAGCAATGCCATCAGCATGGATGATGCCAATATCGTAGAGCTGGAAGCCAAACCCAGTGCGAATAACCTTTCCGCCAGCAATATTATCCTCGAAGTTGAAAACCTGGAGCATCTCAGTCGCCTGATGCAGCATTTACGGCAGATAGATGGAGTGATTGAGGTTCGGCGCAGGTAATGGGTAATCTGGTTCAGAACATTTACGTTGTAACCTATTGAACCAATTGGATTTTTCTGGCGTTTCTGGGTATTCTAATTAGACGTCACGCTCTCAATATACTGCTTTACCATGGCCTCTTGCTGGGCATTCAAATCAGTAAACTTGACACCACATCGGCGCAGCTTTTTTGAGCTCTCATCAAGTTGAGCATCCTTTATTATGCGGACCGGTAAATCCTCCAGGTAGAGATTTTGATCGATAAAATCAAGTTTCACACCTTTCCTTGGCCAATTCTCCCAACCTGCATAACTAAACGCCAGTCCGGAATTACTGATATCCAAGACTTCATATGAAAGAACCATCAAAGGCGAGACCAGTACACAGGATTGGTCGACATTGAACCGTTCATGTTTCCGTCGTTCTTTAAGCGCCTGCATTTCTCCACCTCTGACTGGATTTAAAAAGCTATTAGAATGAACCTTTTACCCTAAGTTATATATAGAGAGTATAATCAAAAAAAACAATCGGTCGTCAAGAGTATTTTTAAGAGTATATTTTTGTCAGGTCGGAGAAATATCTAGTCTTTTAGTTGCATTTAACCGTATTAAGCACTTTTTAAAAAGTGCTACGAATACCCATCAAAACCCTTAAGTGCCTGCATCACAAAAAAATATCAACTTTTACTCAAAACAAAAGAAATGTAAAAAATCGGAGAGGAAAATTTTGATCCCTACTTCAAGTTTTGTGCTGCCAGTGTAAAATGATCAATTGCTTGCAAGTTCTACCCAGAACTCGCCAATTGTCTTATCATTGTAAGTGGCTATTACAGGGTAAAGTTTCCCTTTTTTGTTAACAGAATAGCGGGCCCAGAGGTCCTGGTTGGTGTATATGGGATAGTCGAGATCATTTCCCTCATTAGTAGACGTCGGCGGCGCAAAACCTTTAAAATTGATAAAAACATCGCTGTCCAAATGGGGAATATTTGTTCTGATTCCCTTGAGGATCAGCCGGCTGTCTTTTTTTACGAACAGAGTGGCGCCGGCGTGCAGAGTTTCGATCGTGTCATTCACATTAACGATAAGTTCTTCCGCCTTTAGGTCGGAAGGATTAACACTGGCAACAGTTTCAGGCAGGGGTGAATCCGAAATGCCAACATCAAGTGCAACCCAGCCGCATTCTTCCGAATCCTTTCGTACGATGACTTTTGTGTCTTTAGATATACTGAAAGGGATATTGCTGTCATTTTTATTGCCCAGGCCGTTAATGTCAGCAACCATCCCACGCTTGTAATTTGCAATGATGTCCGTGACAAGAACCTCGTCCCCCGGCTTGATTTTCAGGGTTGAGCCATGGGGCATTGCTAGGGAGGGGCCATCATTGACCTTGATGAGAAGATAAGCAAGTTCTGGCTTTTTTAAATCGAGGCCCGGTGCATCCAATTCTATACCCAGCATTTCCATGAAGGAATTGATAACAAGCTTATGCAGGGTAATTTTCATTTCAAGTTTATCTATGGTTTTTGAGGTTTCAACACCAAAGGCAGGTATAAGGGCTTGGGTGAGAGCATAGTGTGTAGCTGAGAGTCTTTGCTCAGGGTGGCTGGTTTTTTCAGATACTGTGTTATGATTGTTGGGACTGAAGTGGTACCTCTTGTCTTCAATCTGGCTGTTTACTCTTTTTATGACATTTCTGGCCAACCCCCCCAAGTTGATCGACCCCTGGTTGTCCGGCAGCGAATAGGTCTCTGCATCGTAAATGATGGATTGACCGTAGCGTTTGGGATTTTCCATATCGTTAATCCAGGTTGGGGAATAAAAACCGGAACCCTCATGGAGGTTGAGCAGGAGGTCGCTTTCTGCAATAAGGTGCTTCAGCACGATGACAACTTCTTCATCAAGGCTTTTCTTTAAATCACCGTTCACGCCGAACTTGCGGTTCATATCACCGGTTAATCCTTCGCGCTGGTTCAGCAATATTGAATAAAAGTTTGCCCGGGGCACAACTATGAGGTTGCCTTTTTTAAGATGGATATCGGCATAAAGGTCCGCTGTCATATAGCTACCAGGTTCGTCCCCCTGGATGCCGCCTATGATCAAGATTGTTTTGCCGGGTTGTTCGCCGAATATCCGGTAGACGTTCAGTTCGTGATCCGTATTGGGTAGGAAAACCTCGTGGATTACCTGGGCTTGGCTATTGGTATGAACAATAAAAAAAGACAGCAGAAGCGTTAAGAGCTGAATTGCTGAAATTCTGTTTTTCAAGGCTTTTCTCCTTTATCTGGATACAGGAATTGACCTGTGGTTCAATTCCCACTGGTTGCGTCAAGCAAGTAGGGCTGAAACCCATTACAAGAAATATTGTTAATACTCTCGGTATCAGTTGCAAAATGACTCTTTTTGTAATGTATATGAGCCACTCTTGCCATATTATTATGCACATAAATCAATTTGTACACAGAAATATATTGTACTTTGGTACTATAGTATTGTTTTTTTATAGATTTTTTCTGCTCGAAATTTAAGAATGCAACCAATTAAAAAAATAACAAATGGGTTGCAAAATGATTATTTTTGAGGAGGAAGATATTTATTCAGGTAAAAAAAATGTGAAGAAGTTTATCAAGCGTTGTACAGCTGCGTGAAGTAAAATATAATCAGTTGTCAGAATTTAGTTTTCAGCTGTAAAGGGTTTCGTGGATGGCCACTGATTTGACAGCTAGTAGTAAATGTTTTTCCCTGAACCCCAATAATTAGTATTTCAACGGAAGTTTTGCGTCTTTCCAGGCCGAGATGCCGCCCTTGAGGTTATAAACCTCATTCCATCCGTTCTTCGACATGAGCTGTCCCAGTGCCAGAGAACGACCGCCAACAGCACATATAAGCAGAATAGGTTTATTTCGGGGGGGGCGCTCTGTACCCTTAATAATGCTCCAAAGGGGCATCAGGGTTGAACCCGCTATATAGCCTTCACTCAATTCGTCTTGACCGCGGACGTCTATAAGCAGGATACCTTTGCGGCTTTCAATGAGATTCTGAGCCTCTTGAGGGGACACCGTTTTAAAAATTGAATGCTGCTGCTCCAACCCGGGGAATTGCGATTGCGCCGCAGGGACCAATTGAGAACCAAGAAAAATAAACAGAAATACAGAGGTTGCCAGGGCTAAGATTCTTTTCATTGTATGCTTTCCAATGTGCAAAATAATTATCAGTTGATATTCGTTATCAAATTTGAAAAATTTAATCCAAGGTAACTACGAGGTGCATACTTGGCAAGGGTAAAAATATAATTCAGTAAAATAATTTCAGTAACTCTACGCGCGGGTCAACTGGCGGTATTTTATCCTGTGCGGCTGTTCTGCAGCTGCCCCGAGCCGCTTCTTGCGGTCTGCTTCATAATCAGAGTAATTGCCCTCGAACCAGACTGCTTTGCTGTCCCCTTCAAAGGCCAGGATATGGGTGGCTAGCCTGTCAAGAAACCAGCGGTCATGACTGATGACAACGACGCAGCCTGCAAAATTTTCCAGACCCTCTTCCAGGGCCCGCAGGGTGTTGACATCAAGATCGTTTGTCGGCTCATCCAGCAAAAGCACATTGGCTCCTTCTTTCAGCATTCTTGCCAGGTGCACCCTGTTCCTCTCACCCCCTGATAGCTGTCCCACTTTTTTCTGCTGGTCGGAACCGGAGAAATTGAAACGTGCGACATAGGCCCGGGAATTTACCTCACGGTCGCCCAGAGTGATGGTATCCTGATCGTCTGCAATTACCTGCCAGATAGATTTATCAGGACTCAGGGAATCGCGGCTCTGATCAACGTAGGCTAGTTTGACCGTATCGCCAAGTCTAATGGTACCGTGGGACGGCTGTTCCTGGTTGGTTATCATTTTGAACAGGGTTGACTTGCCGGCACCATTGGGGCCGATGATGCCGACTATACCGCCAGGGGGCAGTTTGAAGTTTATATCCTCGAACAGAAGCCTGTCCCCAAAGGCCTTGGAGATATGGTCGGCTTCAATAACGGTTTTGCCCAGGCGCGGGCCCGGGGGGATATAGATCTCCTGATCCCTGATTTTTTTCTGCGTCTCCTGATTGAGCAGGTTTTCATAGGAATTGATCCTGGACTTGGCTTTTGCATGCCTGCCCTTGGGCGACATCCTGATCCATTCAAGTTCGCGCTGAAGTGTCTTCTGTCTATCGCTTTCCTGTTTTTCTTCAAGCTGCAGTCTTTTCTGCTTCTGTTCCAACCAGGACGAATAGTTGCCCTTCCAGGGGATGCCGTGCCCCCTGTCCAGTTCAAGAATCCAGCCGGCAATATTGTCCAGGAAATAGCGGTCATGGGTAACGGCTATGACTGTGCCTTCGTATTGCTGCAGATGATGCTCCAGCCAGGCCACCGACTCAGCATCCAGATGATTGGTAGGCTCGTCGAGCAGCAGGATGTCTGGTTTTTGCAGAAGCAGTCTGCAGAGAGCAACCCGGCGGCGCTCTCCACCTGATATCACATTAACGGACGTGTCCCCGGGGGGGCAGCGCAGGGCGTCCATGGCCATTTCCAACCGGCTCTCAATATCCCAGGCATCCAAATTATCAAGTTTTTCCTGGACCTCGCCCTGGCGTTCAATAAGCTGGTTCATTGCATCATCGTCCAGGGGTTCGGCAAATCTTGCATTGATATCGTTGAATTCGGTCAGCAAGTCAACCTGTTCCTGTGCACCCTGCTTGACAATTTCTAAAACAGTCTTTGTTTCTCCCGCTAGAGGTTCCTGTTCAAGGTAGCCAATGGTGAACCCGGGAGTCATAGTTATTCTGCCGTTGTACTCATGGTCAACACCTGCCATGATTCGCAGGACGGTGCTCTTACCTGAGCCATTCAGTCCCAGTACCCCAATTTTAGCACCATGGAAAAAAGAAAGACTGATATCTTTGATGACCGGCTTTTTATTATAAAACTTGCTCACTCCGATCATGGAGTAGATAATCTTCTGCGGTTCGTTGGCCATACTATTGCACAATCCTTTATTGTATTGGAAGAATAAATACTGAGGATGTTCCTCAAAGAGGCGGGAGCATACCATAAGTCCCCAAGCAGCGCTATAACTCTCAGGAAAATATTCCTGCCGCGAAAAATCCGCGGGTCATTTATTTGCGCATGCAAATTTTTCTTGAGATTCAAATTAGTCACTGTTAATATTTTACTTTTAAAATGAATGACTGTTAAGATTTCAAGGGAATGCTATTCCTTGATGAGGATGCTGCCTCTTGTGATAAATTTATGATTATATGCATAAATTTGGTCAGCATGGATTTTTATTCAAAATAATAATCTAAGACCAAAGTACAATAGACTTATGTGCATAAATAGATTTATGTATACAAGCAGTTACTGGGGAGTGTATAGACCTGTGAACAAAATATGGAGGAGCCAATAACAGGGAAAGATGTCACAGACTTGTTTCGGGGCTGCTTGGTGATGAGAAGAAGAGATTTTTTAAAAGCTGTAACTGCTGGTGTCCTGCTCAGTGGCATTGACCCGTTTTCTTTTGTATCTGCCGCCCAGTTGTTTCCTCCACCCCAACATCTCTCCCAGTCAGACTTTGATGGCCATATCAAAGACTATATCTACAAGATGGAAAATTTTGACCATCCCCATTCCGGGGATGTAATTCTCAAAAAAAACCAACTATCCCTTCTCAATGCATGCGTTTCGAGACTAAAACGACTCCAGAGTATGGCGGGGCACGGCAATTTTAATATTATGAGCTTTGATGACGGCTTGGCAATTGCCCGCAAATATCCGCAAGTCGGAAGTTTCACCAAGGAGGAATTGGACTTCTTGGAAAAGATTTTTTACAGCGATAGTACCATATATGGTTTCCTGGGTGAAAAACCAATTAATAACATAACCACCCGTATCAAGGAAAAAGAGGTGGTAAATATCTCGGGATCAGGAAATTATCTCTACCAAGGTGCCCCCCGTGAAATGTATGAAAGATTGAAAAAGCAGGTGGGGGACCAATTATACCTGACCTCCGGTATAAGGGGTGTTGTCAAACAGTTTCTGCTCTTCCTCGACAAGGCTGTCACCAATAGGGGCAACCTCTCTCTGGCTTCCCGTTCATTAGCTCCTCCAGGGTATTCCTATCATGGCATTGCTGATTTCGATGTGGGGCAGAGCGGTTTTGGAGCTTTAAATTTTACGAGAAAGTTTACAACGACTGAAGTTTTCAGGAAACTTGAAGGTCTGGACTATGTCTCTATCCGTTACCCCAGGAACAACCTCAGTGGTGTACGTTTTGAACCATGGCATATCAAGGTTTATCCCGAGGCATAAAGCATTCTTTGCTGGACTTTTCAAAAGCTATCCCTGCACAGACTGGATACGGATCGTGATTATGGTTGCCGCAGCACGGATGCTATTAAGTTAACAGCAAAACTCCCTCCTTCTGAAGAAAATTTATTTATCAAACACAAGCCCTCCTTTTCAAACTAGCCAAGCACTTTCATGTTTTTGCAGCCGGGAAGCCCACCGTAATAAGCAAAGCCTCTTATCGGAGAAATTTTGCATTACAGGGTATGGCCTCAAACAGCACTGATGACGCAAGGTTAGCCAGGACCATATCATATTGCCCTGATACATAATGTCATGCTTATCTGCACCACTTGTGCCGAGTGTGCAAGTCGTTTGATTTGTATATCCCTGCAGGAGCAGGATTTTAGCTTAGTTGCGGAAGACTTTTCTGATCAGTGAAAGAATATAGCGTGTGAGGCTTTTGCGGCGCAGGAGGAATTCTGCCTGGGCGTCTGTAACCTCCTTGCCGGTCTGATCCCGAAAGGAGGAGGATTTCATAATGGCAAAAATCTGTGATGGATAAACGCTGCGGTGTCCAGTCATCAGGAAGCTGGTGACGCAGGCAACTGCTGCATAGGGAGCTATTTGCGAACCAAAAAGTTCCACAGCCAGGATGGATGCAGCAATGGGAGTATTTGCTGCGCCGGCCAGAAGAGCCACCATGCCGATGGCGGCGAAAGTCGCCGGGTCAACACCGAGCATTGCTCCCAAGAGGCTACCAAATGTGGCCCCGATAAAAAAAACAGGAGTCACCATGCCGCCGCTGCCGCCAAAGGTAAGGGTGATGCAGGTAAAGATTATTTTTACAGCAAAGGCGTACCACACCACCCTTGCCCCTGCAAGTGTGGCCTCAATGGTGTCAAGCCCGAGCCCCAGGTAGTCGGTAGAAAAAATGAGGGTTAAGAGGATGAGAGCTGTACCGCCAAGAAGTCCTTTCAAGGGGGCCCACCAGGGTATTTTTTCAGAAAGTCTCTGGAACAGATTTAATGTCTCGACAAGAAGCAGGGAACAGATACCAAATAAGATACCGGAAAAAAGTACCTTAATGAAAAAGAGTTCGGTAAAAGAAGGTACAAAATCGATCTGATGATAAAAGTAGGAAATCCCCAGTGCTGCGGAAACCTGGTATCCCATAACTCCTGCAATGAAGGTTGGCAGAAGCACTTCATACATTATACCCCCGATAAACAGAACCTCGATGCCGAAGATGGCACCAGCGATGGGCGTGCCAAATACAGAGGCAAACCCGGCACTGATGCCGCAGATCACCAGTTTCTTCCGGTCTGCTTTGTCAAAATGCAGAAGGTTGCCGATTATTGAAGCCAACCCGCCTCCGATCTGGGCACAGGGCCCCTCCTTGCCGGCCGAACCTCCGCAGGCAAGGGTGATAACCGTGGTAACCAACTTTATGGGGACCACTATCGGCTTAATGTATCCATCATGGCGATGGACAGCTTCAATTACTTTTTCGGTGCCATGGCCTTCTGCTTCAGGAGCCAGGTATTTTGTAATATAGGAACTCAGAGCCAGTGCCAGGGGCAGCAGGAGGAAATAGTAGGAATGTTCGCCAAGGCGTATCGTGCTCCATTTCAGGGCAAACAGGAACAGCGAAGTAGAGAAACCAACAACCACGCCAATCAGGCTTGCCACGATGAACCATTTGAAGATGCTGACTAAAAGAATGGATTCTTCTGTAATGGATTTTTTCATTTCCCTGAATGGATCAAATATTCTCTGAGCATTTTTTCTCGTGAGACATTGTCATAATACCCCAAATACCTTTTAATTCAATGGCAATTGCTGCAGCCATATTATAATACATTTACATGTCAGGTATACTGTGGAATCCGGCAGGATCGTTTTCAGAAACCGGGAATCGTCTAATTTTCTGGGGAATAAAAGGGGAGACCTTGGTTTTTAGTTGTCATGGCAGATAAAAAATTTTCTGATTGCCTCAATCTGGCTGGAAAGGCACAGTACGGTTATAACGTCCCCGGGAAGTATCCTGGTATTGCCGTCAGGCACTATAACTGAGCCATGGCGCAGAATTGAGACAACATTAGTGTTTCGGGGGAGATGCATATCAGCCAGCCGTTTTCCGGTGCCGGCACAATTGGATTCAACCTTGATCTCGATAAAATCGAGCCCTGTCACCTTGCGCAGGGTGGAGCGTTCCTGAGCCAGGTGGTCTTTTTGTTTGCGCATCAATCCTACATTATAGGCCCGGACTATGTCACTGCGGCTGATGAGGCCGACAAACTGTTTCGGATTGCTCCTTGCAACAACCGGCAGCCTGGCCAGGTCGCGCGGGGCCATTTTCCTGATGGCTGACCATATGGGTTCGTCCGGGAAAACCGTAACCGGTTCAGGTGTTGCAACATCCCAAATTTTCAGGTCTCGCAGGTTGACGTCTTTCCTGTGGAGGGTCCGCTCCATGTCCTGGATAGTCCGTTCCATATCCTGCATGGTGACAATGCCGTAGAGCTCATTGTTGTTGTTCAGGACGGGAAAACCACCGAGATGGGTTTCCTGGAAAGCGGCAAAAAGATCGGCAACACTCTGTTCATTGTGCACCGTTATCGGCGCCTTGTTCATTACCTCTTCCACCTGGACGGTCTGCATGATGTCCATATCCCGGCCTTGGGCAAAGCGGATGCCCCGCTTGGAGAGTTTCAGTGTGTAAATTGATTCTGGGTGCAGCCATTGGGCAAAGGTGGAAGCAACCATGCCTGCGGCCATAAGCGGCAGGATCAACCTGTAGTCATTACTCATCTCAAAAACAATGAGCATGGAGGTGAGTGGAGCCCTGGCTGCCGCAGAAAAAACCGCGGCCATGCCGACCAGCGCATAGGCGCCGACTTCAATGGGCAGACCCGGGAAAAGACGCATGGCCAAATACCCGAATGCGCCGCCCAGCATGGCACCCGTAAACAGGGAAGGGGCAAAAACACCGCCGGAATTGCCTGAGCCCAGTGTGAAGGAAGTTGCCAGGGGTTTAAGGAAAATAAGAAGAAAAATCAAGAAAAAGGGGGCATGTCCTTGCAGCACTTCTTCAAGGAAAACAAAACCTGACCCAAAAATATGCGGATAATTTTCAACGAGCGGCAGGCCGAGTGACATATCAGCCGAGGAAATATAAGAAATGGTGCCCAGGTAAGGATAAGAGAAGGCCAGGATGCCAAGGAGCAGAGACCCTATTGCCGGTTTGAGCCAGAGAGGAATGGCAAGCTGCTCAAATACGTCTTCGGTAAAGTAAAGCATACGAATGAAAAGAATACCGACAAATGCTGCCAGAAGACCCAAAATAATATATAATATGATTTCCCAGGGTGAGTTCATAACATAGCCGGGAATCTCAAAAGCAGGCCGCGAACCAAGGAAGATGCGGCTGACAATACTTGCAGCCACGGCTGAAACCACGACGTTGCCGAACACGGCCACCTGCAGCTCGCTGAGTAATACCTCTATGGCAAAAACCACGCCGGCAATCGGAGCGTTGAAGGTTGCCGCGATGCCAGCTGCCGCACCGCAGGCAACCAGGTTTTTTATCCTTTCATCGGACAGATGCAGCCACTGGCCGACAGATGAACCAAGGGCGGAACCGACTTGGACGATAGGTCCTTCCCTGCCTGCTGACCCCCCTGTGCCGATGCAGAGAGCCGAGGCTATTATTTTTGCAAGGGCCACCCGGGGCCGGATACGGCCACCCCGCAGGATAAGGGCCTGCATGACCTCGGGGACCCCGTGGCCCTTGGCCTCCGTGGCGAATTTGGTTATGATCGGCCCGACCAGAAGACCACCGATGACCGGGATAATTATTATCCAAAGACGGCCAAGAGCCGGAAAGATTTTTTCGGACCCGCCATAGAAAAAGATCTGGATATATTGAATAAGTCGGATAAAGAATACAGCGGCAAAACCGGTTGCTACCCCTACAATGATTGCCATCACCAACAGGACAAGTCCCTCCCGCGGGGCAAGGTGGTCAAGCAGTTTGGCCAGGTATCGTTTGATCATAATGAATTAGGTATGATATGCTTGCACTTTTCCCTGCTTTTTAGCAATAAATTCTTATATTACAAATGCTTACTTTAGATAATGACTGCTGTCAAGGGTGGACCACCCCTGTAAACTGAAAAGAATGTTTTTCCACATTGAATTTCTGGCACAGGAGAAGAGAGGTGATTATATATATATCAGGAAATGTAATGTAGTTTTTACAGTAATCTATACGGAATATAATATTTATCAGGAGGATTAGGCAATGATAGTTAAAACACACGATACCTTCAACCGAATGAATGGGGTATTAACTTTACTGGCAGCGTTTTTTGCTCTTTTTCTTTTAGCAGGATGTGCCGGGGGTAATTACGGGAAACTTGACAGGGATAGGGATCTGGACAACATGTTTCTCAACTATGAGGTTCTGCCAGACCACCGCTACTACATCACCGGGGGATATGATTGGCCCAGTGCTATCCTTGCAATCCATAAGGATTATGAGTTGGAAAACTCTGGAAACCTCTGGGTGGGAGTTCCCAATGTGAATTCCGCTCAAATGCGGAAATGGATAGAAAACATTGCCCCTGATGCGAATTATCGATACTCAGGCAGGTATTTTGCCGCTTACATCTTGGACACGACCGGGAAAAGAGTTGGTGCCTGGTTTGCCATTGAGAACTATACTACGGTTAAGTTTTTAGAGGGCAACAAGATTCAGGTGTATCCTCCTCAACAATATCAGAATTTTAACTTGAGGAGAGGTGGGATGTTCCAAGATGGTATTTAATTGCCAGCGGTTTGATGATTCTCCATTAAGTATTACACTATGAGCGACGGTTCTTTATTAAAATCAATCAGACATAACTGTGATATTTCAGACGCCAGGGACAATGGAATATACTCCATCTGTACCCTGGTGCTGAAATTGCGCAATCTCTATAAGTGGGAGCATGGCCTGCAGCCCTGGGAGGAGCCTGACTCCCCTGTACTGCTCGACTGGATTGCCGCCAAGGAAGAATACTGGGCGACCATACGCGCTGAACCGTTTTTACCCATACCCATCAATGGTGAAGGTATTGATCCCTTCCTGCTGCCTCCAATCAACAGGTATCTTTCTGATGGCAACAATATTTATGGTGCCGGTTACGGCAGATCCATGAAGGCGGTTTTTTTCATGGCTGAAATTCTTGAAGATCGCCTGGTAGACGGCTGCCCCACCCTCATTCTCGGCAAAGAAAAAGCCCGGGAGCTTTCCAGCCCCTTTGCCATGCTTCAGGATGGCGTCATCTATATCAGAAAGGATCCCATGCGTTTCTTTTTCTGGGACCAGATCCAGGAAATCAGCCCCTCCTGCAGGCCTGCCATGCAACAGGCGCTTGGCGCTTACGGCCTTATGAAAGCGGGGTGTGTCCTTGATCGAAACAAGTTGATCGAATTCTTCGATGCCATAGTTGATGAGGAACTGGAGATATTTATCTATCATGAGGTGGGTGAGAGTCAGGAAAACTTACTGACCAGCAATGTACTTAAAAAAATCATTGCTGCCTATCCTGCTTCAGTTCTTGAACTGCTGGCCCGGGCAGTCAAGGATGTCTTGGCAGACACCCATCCAAGAGGCCTTCTCAGCCACATAGTGAGCCAGGAGAAAAAAAGTTCGCTGGGTTTTTACATGTCCTTTCTGGATGGCATGCGCAAACTTCTTTGTGCGGAGCTGACTGAAGCGGGCAAAGTCTTTTGGGATAATGGAGACTGGTCTTTACTGCAAAGGGCAATAATGAAATGCCGCGAAAAAAACGAAACAATTGCCGCTACGCTTCAGGACCTTAGCCAAAGGCTTGATCAGGGAGAATCCCCTGAAATAGTCAGGCGCTGGGCAGAGATAAATGTGCTGGCACCACTGGGGCTTCAGGCGCCGGTCAGGGAGGATACAGCTACTTGAGCAATTTGTCAGTCAGACCCTGATAATCCAGAATCACGCCACCCTCATGTTCCGCACCATATTTTTCAGCCGTCTCTTTTAAGCGGAATGCCAGAATCGGCGCATCTTTATTTTTTCCATCAAGCCAGAAGTAAGCCTTTCCGATGCCAATCTTTTCAGCAGTAAAATAATCATAAACTGTGGCACTGATGTCAAAATTGACCATTTCCATGGCGCAGAGCTCCTTACGGTAACTTACCCCGCAATAGATTCCAGCGAAGAACACAGGGTTGTTGACCACGGCATCCAGTGAGTATTTCAGCATGTCGCCGCTTGCTTTTTGATCCAGCCGGCTGCAGGCTGGCGTGCTGTCATCTGCTGCTGCATTAGTGAGACCTAAAAGAGAAATGGAAAAGACGGCAAGTATGGTAATGATATATTTATTTAGCATGCTACAATACTCTCCAATCAATAACATATTCATCTTTACAACCCGGAAAGTGCTAGCATGATCCCGGCAGAAAGAAAGTTATGTGTTACTGACATAAAATGACACAAAATAAAATGAGAGTCAAACACCCAGCAGTAGTTGATAATAATTTTTTTATTTTAGCCGGAGCGGATTCATGGACGAAAGAATTCAACTCATAGAAGCCGATATCACCGTTCTTCAGGTGGATGCCATTGTAAATGCGGCAAATAATACCCTATTGGGCGGCGGCGGCGTTGATGGAGCCATTCATTGTGCCGCAGGACCTGGGCTCCTGGAAGAGTGCAGAACATTAAACGGATGCGCCACCGGGGATGCGAAGATAACGCAGGGCTACAATCTCCCGGCGCATTATGTAATCCATACCGTCGGACCTGTCTGGCACTCCGGTGCTTCAGGGGAGGAGGATTTGCTGGCCAGCTGTTACCAAAGGTGCTTCAAGCTCGCCAGGGATAATAACCTGCGAACCATTGCCTTCCCGGCCATCAGCACCGGTGTCTATGGTTTCCCTAAAAAAAAGGCTGCCAGAATAGCCGTACGGGAAACACAAAAGGCCTTGTCTGTTAATGAGGAATTGGCAAATGTGCTGTTCGTCTGTTTCAATGCCGAAACAATGAGGGCCTATGAAGAAGCCCTGCAGGAAAAGAAATGACATCAGCGGCGCTGAACAGGTTGTATAAGTCGGGTAAATGTGGCAGCTGTTTATTGTTGTGCCAGCTTCAACACCTCATTTCACGACAATGATATATTCCTGTTTGCTTTTATCCCAGTAATAACCTTCCCCGGACCAGATTTCATCGATTTTCTGCCAGTCATACTTGATAGTATCCAGGGCACTGAAAGTGTCATAGACTGCCAGAATTTCGGCATCCTCAATGCGATTGTCACGGTTGGCGTCCGCCCAGTGATATTCTGCCAGGGGAAGGATCAGTGAGCCTGCTATGGTTGTTTCCGAGGATTTCTTATCCCGCAGGGTAACTGAGCCATTGAATCGCAGCGGCGCATCATGCGTTGTGCCGGGTTCATTACCGGGAGTTTTCGCAAGATAGACAAAGGTAGTTGATTGTCCTGTTGTTCTGCTGATCCACTTGAGGCTCCCGGTTTTCTTGTCAAAGCCTGTAAAAGGGGGTGCGCTGACTATCGGTTCGCAACCCTCTGGAAGCGTCTCTTTAAGAATCAGAGAAAAAGGGCCCTGCTGCTTCGTCGTGACCTGAATAACTACTGGAAATGGCTGGCCTGTTGGGATATGGGGGGGGAGAAGTCGGGAGGCGAAAAGAGTGACAGGGGCCGGCTGTTTAAAGTTGTACCAGATAAATGGCAGCAGCAGGACAACGATCAGTGCCAGGCACCAGAGAAGGATTCGATTGGACTTCAGTTTTTTGGGCTGTACAGCAGAAATTGGTGGCGTATCGTCAAACGTGGATGGCTCTTCTTCTTTTTCAAGAATCTCTTCAAGGGAAACCTCAAGCGCTTTGGCAAGTTTGCGGGCATTTTCCTCCTTTATGGAGGGATAGCGCTTATTTTCCCAGCGGGAGATGGTGTCTGTGGTTACTTCTACCACGGTGGCAATATAAAGCTGTGTAAGCCCTTTTGACTCACGCAGGCTCCGTACCTTGGAGCCATCTATCTTGACCATCTGATAAGGGCCTGGAAATGTCTGTTCACTCATTCTGCAAGAAATTATTATTTTGCAAGGTTATTTTTTGGTAATAAAGCTGCATCATATTAGCCCAAGTTCACAGAACCTGCACAGGCTTTTTCACTCATACCCAAATCTGCCCGTCCTTGCAAATACTGTTATGGATAGCTTTGTCTAAGATATCGGGTCGACATCGGTCAATATCTACAGCAATATAACCCGACATCATCTATTATTTCCGCATCCGTTTCGTACAATCAAAAACAGGCAAAGGGATGCCATGTATTAATTCATACCAAAACATTAAAGGAGGAATGGAAATGAAGAAAATTTGCATATTGGTCTTACTGGTGCTGTCAGTAACGGCCCTATTCGTGGGGACGTCTTTTGGCACCGAGGAAGCAGGCTTGAAGGCTCCGGAAGCAGAGATCATTATTGCGGGAGAAAAAAAATCTGCAAGGTTTTCCCACCCGATTCATCTGAACCTTGGTGTGACTTGCGGCCAGTGTCATCATGACAGTCAGCACCAGCCGTTAACAGACACAGACATAGCAGCCATGGAAAACGGCCAGCAGCTTAGCTGTGCAAACTGTCACAATAAGGATTTCAGCGATCCGAAGCTGCAGACTCCGAAAGATGCATTTCATGCACGCTGCAAGGAATGCCACAAGCAGGGAGTCGATGGCAAGACAGGCCCGACAAAGTGTACAGGGTGTCACGTTAAGTAAATAACCGCGTTGCAGGAATAAAAAGGCCGGGATATTAAGATGTCCCGGCCTTTTTATTTTAAACAAATTTTTTCCATCAATAATGTCAACATTGCAAAAAGCACGATGCGCACAGGTGCTGCACCTGTAATATATTGATATTATTAAGCTCAGTTGATGATCACGAGACTTTAAACAATAACATCAATATTGCACAGGGGGAAGGTTACAGGGTAGAGTGTCGGAGTTGGTTGCGGATTTTGTTTCGACTATAAACACGACCAGCTAGTGAATTAAATTAGTAATGTTCATTACGTAAGGAGATTCTCTGCAGCAAGTTGCGGAGAGCTTCAAATATTTTTCTGAAAGGAGGATTCCTACAAATGCCCCCCCAAAAATCAACCAAATGTTTTCCTTCGGCCAGTGACAGTGTCAAAGATGCAGCACTCTGTATTGTTTCGCCCCAGACGGAATCCGAGAGTTACAAGCTGGCCTTTGATGATCCGCAGTTTTTGCAGCGGGATGAACTGCGGGGAGTCCGACTGCAGCTTGAAATAATGAAGCCGGAACTCATTCAGCAGGAGCATGGGATCAACGCAACGGTTGTAATATTCGGCGGAGCACGGATACCCGATCCGGAAAGCGCCGCAAAACGTCTAGAGGAAATGGAGATGCAGGCCAAGCGGGAACCGCACAGCGAACTGGCGGCTCTGCGGGTAAGTTGCGCCAAAAGGGTGCTGGCTAAATCCCATTACTATGAAGAAGCCAGAGAACTTGCCAGGCTCATTACAGAGAACTGCTTGAGTAATGATGACTGTGATCTCGTAGTTTCCACTGGTGGGGGGCCCGGCATTATGGAGGCTGCCAATCGTGGTGCTCATGAGGCAGGCGGGAAAAGCATTGGCCTCAATATTGTTCTTCCTCACGAACAGGCACCTAACGAATATATTACCCCTGAACTCTGTTTTCAGTTTCATTATTTTGCCATGCGCAAAATGCATTTTCTCATGCGGGCCAGGGCCCTGGTAGCTTTTCCGGGTGGCTTCGGTACCATGGACGAACTTTTTGAAACGCTGACCCTTCTCCAGACCAGGACAATTAAAGCGCTGCCGGTTATTTTATTCGGCGAGGAATTCTGGAACAAGGCAATAGATTTTGATTTTCTGGTCGGTGAGGGTGTTATTGCGCCGGAAGACAAAAATATTTTTTACATGGTTGAAAAAGCTCATGAAGCCTGGGAAATTATCAGCTCATTTTATTATGAGAGTAAAAATGAGAATCAATCATGAAATTATCCGATGCTGAAGTTTTTTGTCTTGAAAGGATCAGACAGTGTGGGGATGAAAACAAGTGTTTTTATAAAATTCGTTAAGGTCTCCGGTTTAACGCCTATCGTCAACCTTAGTGGAATGGAGGAGTACAATGGGAAGATTTTTGCTTGCCGTATTTTTTACATGCCTTTTAGTAAGCCCCTCTTTAACTTTAGCTGCTGAAGCAGAAAAACCCATTGATGGTGCCAGACTTTATGGAACCTTTGCCCCAAAACCTGGGGCCTGGTCCGAATATGTCATATTAGACAAGGCAAATGGGAAACGAACTGTTATGCGCTTGTCCATTGTCGGCGTTGAAGCAGATTCATACTGGTATGAAGTGTTCAGCAGGGAGGAAGGAACCACCAATATTGTAAAAATGCTCGTTAAGGGCGACCCGAATAATCCCGAGAACATTCAACGGCTCATCATGCAGTCAGGTATAAATTATGCCCGGGAGATGGAGCGGAGTTCTGTATTGATGGACCCCGGGATGGCAAGCCATATTTTTGAGCAGCGGAGCGGAATCCCTACAAACATAAAGCTTAATCTGCAGAATGTAAAAACAGGAGAAGGGGTTGTGACAGTGCCTGCAGGTACTTTTGCTGTGGGGTTGCACCAGCTAGTCGACACAAGCGGCAAGGTCTATGCAAAGTATAACTTTTCCAAGGAGGTTCGGCCCATCGGAATAGTCACTTCAGATGCGGGAAATATAACTGTTACCCTTGTAGGCCACGGAACCGGGGCCAATTCTCGCATCACTACTGAGCCCACCATAATTACACCGCCTCCCGGAATGGCGGATGGCGTGCCGCAGGAGATGAATCCAGGCATGGGACCTGTTCCCGGAAGCAATATCAGGCAGCTTCCAGGCATGGGAACAGGCTACGAACCTAAACAATAGACCTGTTCTGTCAGGTGACAAATGAGGACAGATAGTCGCCCTTTTTGATTTTTTGATAATATCAAAGTGTTATCCTTCGCCGGCAAAGATCTGCATCAAAGGGTTTGGCAGATTCCTTTATTTTTTGGGAAGTTTATGTTTGCTGTATTCGGTGCAAGCGGGTTCATATCCCAATTCGCAGGAACGCTTAAGATCTTCAATCATATTGAATGGGTCATCTTTTTCTTTCCATGCCTTGGCCCGCCAGAAGTAGAGGGATGAATTCAAGGGGTCGAAGAGAGCCGCCTGGTTGAAATCCGTCATGGCTTTATCGGGTTGGAGGAGTTTTGAAAATGTCACGCCTCTGAAGAGATAGCCTTCTGCATCATTTGCTGAATGGTGGATGGCCTGGGTGAAGTTTTCAACCGCCTCCTCATATCTTTCATTTTTCAGGTCTGCCAGTCCCTGCTGTTTGAACTTTGTGGATTCTTCCTCATCGCCGGTCTTTTCTTCATCGATATACATAACCGGAGAAGCCTGAGCGCTAAAGCTGAAGGAAGCGTGCTCAAAGTCCGTTCGTACTGCCTGATTATAATCCGTCATGGCTTCGTCATGCAATCCTTTCTCAGAGTAAGCCCGACCCCGATTAAGGTATCCAGAACCAAACATTGGGTTAAGGATCAGTGCTGATGTGAAATCTTTGATGGCCTCATCATACATGGTATTCTGCAAATAGATTTCGCCCCGCTTATTGTAAATTTCAAAATCCTTACTCTCAAATTTCAAAGCGTGGGTATAATCCGCCAGGGCATCATCTAACATACCCAGTATTGCATAGGCGCTGCCCCTGTTGATAAGCGCATCAACATGATGAGGGCGAATCTCAAGGGCCCGGGAGAAGTCCTGAATGGCCTGGTTAAAGAGATTTTTGCTGATAAGGGTCTCGCCCTGGAGATTATGAGCCTGTGCCTGGAGCAGGTTGATAAGGGTTTCGTCGGGGTCGGCTGGGGAGGACTGGAGTTCCTCCTCGTCATTTTTGCCATCGGCCAGATGCAAACTTTCCTTATTGGCAAATCGTGACATTTCCGTGTCCCCGGCCCCAGCTTCATCTTTTTTTGCAGGGGGGGTATGGGTAACAGGAGCCTCTTTTTTAACTTCTTCAGGCATCCCAGTCTGAATATCCCCGGCAAAAGTTTTCTCTGCAGCGACCTTTATGTTCTCATCCGAGGGTATTGCTCCTGAATCCTTCAGTATAATTTCTGTTTTTACGTCAGGTTCGCTTGTGGGAGGAATAGATGAAAGTCCTTCCGGAGAATCTGGTCTTCTTATTTGCTGAACTAATGAGCAGCGGGGGCACTTAAATTTAACCACCTCGGATGTAATCTTATCCGGGTCGAATTTGAACTTTGCATTACATTTTTGGCAAACAACAACCTTACTTGCAAGGATGCCTGCAGCAAGTTGCGCTCCTTCATTTTCTGCTGCAATGGTTTTGTGGACACCAGAAAATTCTTTTCCAGTTTCCTCGGTTATCCGGGATTCAGCTTTTTGCGCCACTTCTTCAGGCATCTGGGGTTGAGTTTCCTGGGCCACTTCTTTGGGTTCCTCAGCCTGATTTTCTCCTGCAAACCCCCTTTCTGTTTCAGGTTTTAGTTTGCTTATGACTGGAGAAGAAACCGTCTCTTTTGGGGGGCTTGGTTTTCGGATGTACTGAATCGATGTGCAGTGAGGACATTTGAATTTAACAACCTCAGATTTTATCTTATTCGGGTCGAATTTAAAAATTGCCTTGCATTTTTGGCAAACAACCTTTTTTGTTATTGTCATTGTTCGTTATTGTCTATTTTTTTAATATGAAAATGCTCCAAATTATCAATATATATCATTACACAATAAATTAGCAAAAAACTGTACAAAAAAATAGTAATGATATCCTTATCATGATGCTTTATCTTTTTCTGTAACTAAAAATTTCCCCACAGATATCAGCTGGCAGCAGGCTGAGACAATTCTGCATGGGGATTACTGAACTCCTCCAGTAACTGATTTCGGGCCGCAATGAAACACCGGCAGGATTGTTTCGGATTGCATGAAGGCTATGCGCCTGTTAACAATTGGACAATTAGAGGGCGTTCGCAAGCGAACATCCTGGAGTAGGACAAAATGAAGATTTTTCTGCATGGTCTTGAGAGCAGCAGCAGGGGAGCAAAGGCTGCTTTTCTGCGGGATCTTTATCCAGATATGCTGATTCCGGATTTTAAGGGCAGCCTTGCTGAACGCATGGCATCGTTACATGCTATTCTTGCCGGGCAAAAGAATATCATAGTTATCGGCTCAAGCTTTGGCGGGCTGATGGCTACGATTTTTGCAATGGAGAACTACGAAGCGGTGATTCGGATTGTGCTCCTGGCACCGGCGTTTAATTTTCCCGAATTTTCAGATTATACGATACAGCGGATAGATATTCCAACATGGATGATTATCGGACGAGACGACAGTGTGACACCCCGAGATAAAGTTGTACCTAAGGCCAGAAAGATTTTTGCAAATCTATATTATAATGAAGTGGAAGATGATCACATGCTGGCCAGGACCTTTCGGGAGCTTGACTGGAAAACCATGCTGTGCGAATGACAACCATGTATTTTAAATATTAATCCGGATACTTTGGCATGAAGGATTTTGATTTTGATACTGGGATTGACAGGCTTCATACTGCAAGCCTCAAATGGGACCGGTATGATGACAGGGACATAATTCCTCTGTGGGTCGCTGATATGGACTTCAGGTCTCCGCCTGCTGTCATACGGGCGTTGAGCAGAAGGGTGGAGCATGGAGTTTTCGGTTATGGTGCTGCACCAAAAGCGGTTACCGAATTGGTTTGTGAAATGCTTGTCAGGAGATACAACTGGCAGGTTGAACCTGAACATCTTGTCTGGCTGCCCGGCCTTGTCTGTGGACTCAATATTGCCTGCAGGGCATTTGGTGTAAAGGGTGACGAGGTCATGACACTGGTACCCATCTATCCCCCTTTTTTAACCGCACCCAAAAACTCCGGCCGCAGACTTGTCACTGTCCCCCTGCAGACTGAAAATAATAGATGGGTAATAGATTTTGACGTGCTGGAAAAGAGCATAACACCCAGCACCAGGCTGCTTTTATTCTGTAGCCCGCACAACCCTGTGGGCCGTGTATTCAGCCGCCAGGAACTTGATAAACTCCTTTCACTATGTGAAACACATGATATTATCATCTGCTCTGACGAGATTCACTGTGATCTTGTCCTGGATGCTGATAAAAAACATATTCCTACTGCAACCAGAAGTCCCGAAGCGGCAGCCCGCACCATTACGTTAATGGCGCCCAGCAAAACCTTCAACATTCCGGGACTTGGCTGCTCATTTGCCATCATCGGCAACAGCCAGTTGCGGAATAAATTTTTGCAGGTCATGGCAGGCATCGTCCCGGAAGTGAATATTTTAGGCTTTACTGCTGCCGAGGCGGCGTATCGTGACAGCTGGGATTGGCATGCCGCCTTGCTTGGATACCTCACCGGCAACAGCCGGCTGGTGGAAAAAGAGATTGGTTTCATGGCAGGTCTTTCCATGCACCATGTGGAGGCAACGTATCTCGCCTGGATTGATGCCCGCAGGCTTGATAACATCTTCCCGGCCCGTTTTTTTGAAGCATTCGGGGTCGGTCTGTCCGAGGGTAGCGATTTCGGCCTACCAGGTTATGTGAGGCTGAATTTCGGCTGTCGCCGTCTCCTCCTGCGGCAAGCCCTGCAAAGAATGAAACAAGCGGCCGAGGGAAAATGAAATAGCATGAGGGGAGTATTTTATGCGTGAAAATATCAGTGTCTCCACTTCCAGGCGTGAAGAGCTTGTAGATATTACACTGCAGGTCCAGGAGGCTGTAATACAATCCGAGGTCGAAAACGGTTTGGCAGTGCTTTATGTGCAGGGAGCCACCGCAGCCCTGATGATCCAGGAGAACTGGGACGAGAGCGTCCAGACCGATGTGTTGGACCTGCTGCGTAAGCTGATCCCCAAGGGTGTTTGGCTGCATGACCGCCAGGACGGCAACGGCGATTCCCATTTGAAGGCAGGTCTTGTCGGGCCTTCCGAATCAATTCCCATCATTGACTCCAGGCTTGGCCTTTCCCGCTGGCAGAATATCTTTCTTTGTGAATTTGACGGTCCCCGTTCGGAACGTAATGTTGTGTGTACAATATTACAAGATCAATAGTGACACACAAATTGGATTGTGCCTTGTCGTTGCTGGCTGCTGAAAGTGAATACAAAAAATGCGGGCCGGAGATCCGAAGATCGACGACCCGCATTTGAGGGGAAGCAGAGAAAAATAGCGTGGGTTTTTTATTTTTCAGAGATATCAAATGACCCGTCGGGAGCTACCTGGACTACAGCATCAAGATACCTTGCCTGATAACCGTTATCCTGCATGGTCTTGAAAGCCATACCTGCCAGGATGCCGGTGTTGCAGTAAATAATGTATTCATTATCCTTGGAAAGTTCTGTCATCTTGTCGGCAAGTTGGCCCTGGGGTATGATAATAGCTCCGGGAATAGTCCCCGCGGCACCGCTGTCACGGACATCGAGGATGACTTTATTGGAAGGCTTTTTTGCGGAAGCTATCTCCTTGAACTCTTCAATGGTAATCTGGCCTGGTTTGAGTTTCTTGACATATACTATCTCTCCGGCAGGTTCGCCCGGAAAGAACTTGCCATCCCAACCCCTGGCTCCGCCGTTGAGGACAGAAACATTCTTGTATCCCCAGCTGCGCACAACATCAAAGGATTCTCGGGAAGCCTCGTCATCATTATAGAGAATGACAGGGGCTGATTTATCCTGGGGGAATTCGTCCTTTGCCGCTGCCAGCTCGGCTTCAGTGATGGAAACGGCACCCTTGATATGGCCGGCTATAGCAGCCTCCTTAGGGCGCAGGTCGATGAGTACATATGATTCATCTTCGTTGATCATCTTTTTAAGACCGTTGGTAGGTAATACAACCAAACCTTTGGCTTTTTTCCAGCCGGGAAGACCTGAAGAGAGAACCCTGGTATTGGTGTAACCGAGTTTTTCCGCCTCACGGGCAGAGAATGGGCTCATGGTTCAGGTAGGACCTCCGCAGTAAAAGACGAGCAGCCTGTCTTTATCCTGGGGCAATACTATTGAACAATTTTCCTCAAAGCTGTCAAACGGAAGAGAGATCGCAGTGGGGATATGACCGCCCAGGAAAGCACCGGTAGGCCTGGCGTCGATCAGTGTATATTCGCCTTTTTCCGGTCCCATGGAAACCAGTTTCACTACTTCATCATTTGAGATCTTCTGTTCTTCCGGAACTTTGTACGGTTGTTTAACCGCTACTTCGGTTGCCAGAGGTTTTGATTCATCGCCTGAAAAACTGACAAGGATCTCTTTGTTTTTCGGCAGATCCTTAATACTCTCTGCCCCTGAAGTTTTATCACCATCAATAACTCTTGTTTTGTCGTCGTATTTTACAATCCAGACTATTTTGCCTGCTTTGACCTGCAGTGTGCTGAACTCTGGGGAAACTTTGCCAAGATTACCACGGACGGCACCTGCTTCCGCGGTGTGGCATTTCTGGCACGGACCGCCAACAGTTGGTTTGCCGGCCTCGGATACCCCGGCAGTGCTAAAAGCGGCTGCAACAAGTGCTGCCAGGAGCAGTGATGTTTTGTTTTTGTGTATCATTATTCCCTCCTTAACATATTAATTTGCGATACAAATTGATCTTGAACATACTGATGCTGTGAAGAGAGCAAAAGGTATGCCAATTAATCCTGAACGATTAATTTCACCTTGGGAAAAGGCTAAAATCGACAAATAAAGTTGAAGGATACAAAAAATAATTGCACTAACGCCTTATTATAATTTGAGAAAAATAGAGTAGGTGAAAGAAAGTTGCGGAAGATTAATGGAACCCGATTTTCTTTTTTGTAAAAACAAAAACTGCTAAGACATCATGTGTTAATGGAAAATGTATGTTAATGTGTTAATTGGTTAACGTTAAGCTAACGCAAATTAACACATTTGGGGGTCTTCGTGGGTAATTTTCTGCAGAGGGATGAGGCCCTGTTTGGCAAAAGAAAAACGCTGGGCAAAGAGACGGCTTCCTCCTACCCGGATGGAACCTGCCATGGCAAAAGAAACATCAGACGTATTGGGCAGTTTGTTGAAGAGCTGGATTATGTCCCAATATGCGCTTGACAGACGTAATGTTAAGTGTCCGTATTCCTGGGGCGCGATTGTTTGGCTCAGGTTGCTTTTTTTTGGCAAAAACCTTAATGCCTTCAAGGTGCAACGTGTAATCCACCCCCTGCATGGTAAGAGCTTTTTCATTTGGATTAAACACCCTGAGATCGGCCAGCAGATTGACATGACTCATTGTAACATTCTGGACGTCTAGCCGCATGAGATTAACCTCTGGCGGGACAGCATTTATGCTGCTGCAGGAAGAAATGGGAATTGCAAAAAGTATTCGAAAACACTATGAAAAAATAAATTATTCTGGCAACGTAATGGACATAAGTCCAGTTTAATGCGTGAATGGAATAAGATTATCTGTTATGAAAACCTTGCAGCGAGGAGAAGGATGCTGCAAAGTAATCTTATGCAAAAAACAGAGTCCCTGAGGAAAAGGAATGTTTATAGGGTCTCAGTTGCGCCAGGAAAAAATTAACATATTGTATTTAAAAGTTTTTTCCGCAAACTTTGTCTCTAAAGTGGAATAAAAAATATAGCGTATTTCAGCTAACATCCCAGGGGGTGGGAATTTGGAAAAAGATTTATCTGCAGACAACTGCAGGTCAGAAGAACGAGCGCCTGTTGATTTTCAGGTTGATTGCATACATGAGGGTGACTATGTTCTTTCATTCAGCAAGAACATATCACTCGGCGGTATGTTTCTCTGTACGCCGAACCCTCCGGAGCCGGGCAGTAAGGTTAAACTTATCTTTCCTGTTGAAAAATATTATCATACAGAGGTCATGACGGTTGTCGTCTGGGTAAACAGGTCGCCCAATGTTGGAGAAATTGGTATGGGCGTCCAATTCTTAAGCCCGCTTTCGTCCCATGTGAAGGAAAATATAATGAAACAGGTTAAGCGTGTTGAGATCCTCAAAGAGTTTGAAGGATTTGCCTGATTGGCACTGTGCGCAAAAGAAACCGGCCGCTTTTGTTTTTTGCTGACCTGACGCCATAAATCTCTCTCCTGATATATGCAGAATTCTGTTACAACGAGTATAGATCCGGATTTCTGTATTGGCTGCGGATTATGTCTTGAAGTCTGTCCTGCCGGGACTATTTCCATGCAGGATGGTAAGGCTGTGGTAACCGGGACATATTCCATGGCTTGCGGTCACTGTGAAGCAGTCTGTCCAGTTGCAGCTATTCGGGTCGAAGCCCTGGAGCATCCTTTTGCCCTGTCATCGGCTGCGGTGGATGATCGTTGGCTGCCGCACGGCGAGTATGATAGCGGGCAGCTCGTACGCCTGATGCTGTCAAGGCGTTCCTGCCGCAATTATAAGGACAAAAAAATCGATCGCCTGGTGCTTGAAGACCTGGTGAAGATAGGTACCACTGCACCATCTGGTACAAATTCCCAATGCTGGACCTTTACAATTCTGGACAACCGCAGAGAGGTCGTTATCCTGGGCGAGCAGATGGCAAGATATTTTCATGAATTAAACAGGATGGCTGCAAAACCCTGGCTCAGGTTTATTTCAAAAATGTTTTTTGAGGATGCACTGGGGAAATATTTCCACAACTATTATAAAACCGTACGTGAAGGGCTCCGCCTGTGGGACAGGGAAGGTGGGGATTCCCTCTTTCATGGAGCGGCTGCAGCGATTCTGGTAGGTGGGGAAAAATCTGCAAGTACACCCATGGAGGATGCTCTCCTGGCGAGCCAGAATATCCTGTTAGGCGCGCACAGCCTCGGTCTGGGGTCCTGCATGATAGGCTTTGCAGTTGAGGCCATAAAACGGGATAGGCAGATAAGAAAATTATTGCAGATCCCGAACTATGAATCAGTCTATGCAGTCATAGCCCTTGGATATCCGGCAGAAAAATATCAGAGAACAGGGCTCAGAAAAAAGATCGTACCCCGGTATCCATTAGAGCATAAACATTCTGAAAAATAAAATGACGGTTTCAGAAAAGCCAAAATTGAGCAGGGATCTTGATAACTCATGGCAGGCTATTCGTCTTGTTCTGCCTTTTTTCCGATTATATAGACTGCAGTTGTTCCTCGGTTTTTTTTCACTCCTTGCGGTCAATGGGCTGCAACTGGTTATTCCAAGGATCATCAAACATGCAGTCGATGGTCTGCAAAATAAAGAGGTCTCCCCGGCAATCCTTCTGCAGTATGGCATAATGATAATTGGCCTTGCTGTCTGCGTTGCTTTATTCCGTTTCGGCTGGCGTTACATGATACTGGGTTTTTCACGCCATCTGGAAAGAGATTTGCGCAACTGGCTTTTTTCCCACATCCTGACCCTGGACCGTATGTTTTTTCAACGCAGCACCACCGGGCAAATAATGGCTCTAACCACCAATGACATGGCAGCTGTTCAGCTCGCCGGAGGCATGGGCCTGGTAGCTTTTGCCGATGCCGTTGTTCTCTCGCTTGCCGCCTTTTCTTTCATGGCATATATCCATCCGGGATTAACCCTTATAGCCATAATACCCATGCCCTTCCTCGCATTCCTCACAAGATTTCTTTCCGGCAGGCTGCACCGGTATTTTAAAAAGGTGCAGGAGCAGTTTTCCGGGCTTACCGAGTTTGCCAGGGCATCAATTAACTCAATACGCATGATTAAGGCGTACACCCTGGAGAAAAAACAGGTAAAGCAATTTGATGGAATGGGGCGTGAATATGTACAGGACAACCTGCGTCTTGCCAAGGTGCAGGGGACCCTTTTTCCGGTTTCCGGGCTTATAGCAAATACCAGTATGCTCCTGGTTCTGTTATTCGGTGGCCGCTTGACTATTCAAGGCAGTATCACCATCGGTGACTTTGTGGCTTTCACCTCCTATCTGTTCATGCTGACATGGCCGATGATGGCATTAGGCTGGGTGACAAACCTTTTCCAGCGCGGTGTTACTTCCCTGCAGCGCATCCAGAATGTCCTGAACGAGCAACCGTCTATTGCCACACCCTCCCAGCCGGCTCCCATTCCTGAAAAGCTGAACTGCATTTCTATAAAAAATCTTACGTTTAACTATCCCGGTCAAAACGATCCGACCCTGCAGAATGTAACCCTTGAGATAAAGCAGGGCATCCTGGGTATAGTGGGCAAGACAGGATCGGGGAAAACAACCCTGTCCCATCTTCTGGCCAGGCTCTATCCGCTTGAAAACGGCACCATCTTCTGGAATGGCATTGATGTAAATCAACTTGATCTAGCTGAAGTGCGGAGAAGAATAGCGCTGGTTCCCCAGGATATCACTGTTTTTTCGGATACTGTCAGGGCCAATATTAGCATGGGAAATGCTGGAGCCACACAGGAAGAGATTGAAACAGTCGCAAGAGCTGCAGCGATTCATAACGAGATTGTAGGTCTGCGGAAAGGTTATGATACGCGGATTGGCGAGAAGGGCGTAAAACTCTCCGGCGGGCAGCGACAGCGTATCGCCCTTGCCCGTGCCCTCTTATCCGACAGGCCGCTTCTCATTATTGACGATGGCCTATCAGCAGTGGATATCGAGACCGAGCATGAAATTATCGCCTCTATGAGATCGTTCATCAGTGACAGGATCTGCATCGTTGTATCACATCGTTTGGCACCTTTAGCACAGGCGGACCGGCTTATTGTCATGGACAGGGGAAAAATCGTGGCCCAGGGGGACCACAAGCATCTGCTGCAGACAAACAGGTTCTATGCCACAATTTATGATTACCAGACAAGCCGGATGGGGAAAAAATAAAAAACAGGATTCAAGGTGTCAAGGATTCAAGGTTTCAAGTGAAAAACGATATATGACGACAGCACTACATCCATCTGGAAAGCTGAATGCTTTATAAAACTTCAGGCACTTATAACTTTAGCTCACTTTAGACACTATAGAAAATGCAATACGGATTCGGTTATTTTGAAGAGGATAAACTGGGAGAGGTCACCGATTTCAACCTCTGGCGGCGGATACTGGGGTATGCCGTACATTACTGGCAGGGGGTGGCTTTGGCGGTGTTTCTCTCCTTTGCCGTGATTGGCTCCAGTCTCCTTCTGCCCTACCTGGTCAGGCTGGGGGTGGACAACTATATCATAAATGTTGAAATCACGGTATCCGAGCGCTTTTCCGGCCTGACAATACTGGCAGTAATCTTTGGGGTTGCGGTAATTGTTGGTTTTATAGGCAACTATTTCCAGGTCACTGTCCTGGAGTGGACCGGACAGAACATCATGCACAGGCTGCGGCAGCATATTTATATACACATGCTGGGACTTGACCTGGCATTTTTTAATGAGAATCCAAGCGGCAAGCTTGTTACCCGGTTAACCAACGATGTCCAGAACATGCACGAGATGTTCACCTCGGTCATTGTCACCCTATTCAATGATGTTATCCGGATTATCGGCATCCTGGTCCTGCTCTACTGGCTTAATTGGCGTCTTGCTGTGCTCATGACCCTGCTGCTGCCCGCGATTCTTGTAGCCACCCTCTGGTTCAGCAAGATAGCCCGCAACGTTTATCGGGAGATCAGGACCAACCTGGCTAAAATAAATGCCTACCTGCAGGAGGCTGTTTCAGGCATCAGCCTAATCCAGCTGTTCCAGAGAGAAAAGGATACTGAACGCTCTTTTGTGAATCTGAACCAGGCCTATTTTGCCTCTACCGTGCAGCAGATAAAAATATTCGGCATTTTCATGCCCGTGCTTGACATTCTTGCGTCAACGGCAACAGCCATTAGTATCTGGTACGGCGGTATCCTGATTCTCAGGGGTGAAATGACCATAGGCATTCTTGTGGCCTTTCTTTCCTATATGCGTCTTTTTTTCCAGCCGCTCCGGGAACTGTCGCAGAAATATTCAATTGTGCAATCGGCCATGGCCTCAGCTGAAAGAATTTTCCAGCTTCTGGATACAAGAAGCGGACTGCCGGTATTGCCTGAGCCGTTTGGGCCGCAAGCAGTAAGCGGCACCCTGGAGTTCAGCAATGTGACCTTTGGATACGATCCTGACAAACCAGTCATTCACAACCTGTCCATGAAGGTGGCCCCGGGTGAAACCGTCGCAATTGTCGGGGCCACAGGCTCAGGAAAATCCACGCTCATCAACCTGCTTGAACGGATGTATGACCCTGATTCCGGCAGGATTTTGCTTGACGGCCATGATTTGCGGGAACTTGATCCGCAATGGCTGCGCAATACAGTGGGACTCGTCATGCAGGAGGTCTATCTGCTACGAGGCACCATAAAGGAAAACATCCTCCTTGACTCAGGAATGGGGGAACAGGGCCTTACGGCTATACTGCAGCTGGCCCAACTGGATGAACTCATAGGCCGTTTACCGCAAGGAATCCACACCAAGATTGGTGAAGGCAACCTTGAACTGTCAGCAGGGGAGCGGCAATTACTGACCCTGGCAAGAGTTATGGTTCGGGATCCCGAGATCCTGGTATTGGATGAGGCCACAGCCAATGTGGATTCAGAAACGGAAATACTGGTTGAACGTGCCATTGATGCAACGTTGTCACGACGGACAAGCATCGTCATTGCCCACCGGCTGTCAACTATCCGACGGGCTGACCGGATAATTTTCATGGATTCAGGGCAGATTGTAGAAGAAGGGACCCATGAAAAACTCATGGCTGACAAGGGCTTCTACAATCGGCTGCAGAACCTGCAATATATTGAATGGGACCAAAACGAGCAATCTCACGTGTCCTGAGTTTCATTCTGCCTGACAGCCGTGAGAACTTCCTGGATAAAAGCGACAATTTTTTCCTGGTGTGAACCGGGCCAGTATATTTTTTTGCACTTCTCACATATATGAAACGATTCGTAATATTTTCTGGTCAGCGGTTCCAGGCGCTCCAGGATAGTTTTTTTGCTTACAGGCACCAACAGACCGTTGCAGGGAATACATCTGCTTAACGGTTTAATCTTGCTGCTGAGATCATAGAGACGCACAACTTCAATGAGCTGCCTGGTGGGATCCTGTGTCCTGAGCAGATATCCGTGCATGACAATTTTTCTTTTCAGTAGAGAGACATCACGGGTCAGGAGAATCCGCTTTTGTGCATAAGCGATCCCGGCCAGTTTTCCATCCCGGGTAGCATTTTCATACACGGTATCAAAGCCGAGCGTCCTGAGGTGCATTGCCAGTTTTCCGACATTGACATCTACGACAAAAGCAATCCTGTCCAGGGGGGCCGGCCGCAGGATGTCAGCAATAAGGGGATTTACGGGCGGGGTTAGCGGGGTTGCCTCGACAATATCCTTATCACGCAGGATATAATCAAATCCGACTTCCGCGCCGTTGACTGTCAGTTTACCGATAAGAGGATGGGGAACTCCAAGCGATTCAATGACATCTTTGATAGAGGCTTTTCGGTCAAAATGATGCAAGAAGGAGGACCCATAAAGCTCTTTCTTTTTAAGCATCTCACTTAAATAATTTTGAAAAATAAATGTAACGACTGGCATACCAAAAATAAGAAAAATTCCCAATAAACTACTTGCTATTCTCTCAAAAACTTAATAGTTACTTAGCAAAATTTGATACATTCGAATAAAGTCTCGCAGTCACCAACAGTGCCTAACAATATCAATAGATTACAGACGGAACATCTGTTCGTCGAGTGTTTTTTGCGAGACCGGCAGATATCTGCATAAAAGTATTATTAATTTGTCAAAATTGAAAAAATGCACCACTTGTATCAGGTGAGTTTTTCATGTTTTTAGTGACTTTGACATTTGGTGAATAAAAATGGCAACAAGCGACAGACGGATTATCCAGCGTTTCCCTGTTGATTTCAGAGTGGATTTCATCCATGCCGGGGATTACCTGATTTCCTGCAGCAAGGATATTTCCATGGATGGCATGTTCGTTAATACAGAATCTCCAGCCCCGGTGGGTACTCACGTGAATCTTATATTTCCGGCTGAGGGCAACATTGAAGTGGAGGTTGCAGCACTCGTTGTCTGGAACAGGGGAAAAAGCAGCTACCAGAGACCGGGAATGGGCGTCCAGTTTCTTTCTCCCTTGCCTCAGTCTGTAAAAAAGGATTTTCTCAAAAACATCGACCGGATCGTGATTTTGAGCGGGAAGGGTATTTCCGCTTAGGAAACAGGTCTAATATCCCAGGCAGTTTTTTTAGCAGCCGCATAGTTTCCTACGTCAAGCGCGCGACCAATTTCTCCATTACACTTGAAAAATTCCCTTCCAGGGTAACTGCTGCCATGTGGCTCAGCACAGGTTCCCGGTTGATTTCAATAATCTGGCCGCCCCTGTTGAAGACGGTAAACGGTATGCGTGCTGCAGGTTGTATCTGGCATGAAGTGCCGGCAACGAGCAGCAGATCGGCAGAGGTCAGCATTTGCTCGGTTTGGTTCAGGATGGTTTCAGGGATGCGCTCGTCAAAAAAAACGATGTCCGGCTTGAGTATCGCATTGCAGGATGAACAATGCGGCGGCAGAGAAGATTCTTTCACATAAGCAAGGTTATAACTCGCAGCGCACGAAAGACAGGTGAATGTATCAAGAGATCCATGGAATGCAATGACATATTTACTGCCACCCTTTTGATGGAGGCTGTCAATATTCTGGGTGATGATTCCTGATAAAAGGCCTTGCTGCTCCAGAGTGGCAAGTGCTCTGTGGCCTTTGTTCGGTTCGGCAGCAACAGCCTCCAGAAGTCCGGTAAGCATGCGCCATACCTTTGCAGGATTGGCCATAAAGGCGCCCAGGGTTCCATACTCGATCGGGTCGTAGCGGGACCAGAGGCCATTCTTGCCCCGGAAGTCCGGGATGCCGCTTTCAGTACTCACCCCCGCACCGGTGAGCGCCATGCCATTGCGTGATTTCTGCAGGAGGGCCGCGGCTTTGTCAAAGAGGTCTTCCGTCATAATGCACTTTTTAATTAATTTTTCTTCTTCTCTGGGCCCTGATGCCGCATATTTTGTTGCAGAATTGTTTGATCATCGAGAAATAAAGTTCGCCTGCACTGGCAATAACAGTGTTATGTGAAGCGCCAGGTACCACTTGGAATTCTTTTGCCCGGGCCGGTGACTGGGCCTGGAGTATGGCGGCAGAGTTTACCGGGATAATTTCGTCATACTGGCCATGGATGATGAGGGTCGGCTTGGTAAAGGAGGAAATCTTGCGTACATTGCGAAAACCGTCCTCTTCTGAAATTCTCAACCGTGCCACATCAACTCCGAGATTCATAAGCAGGGGCAGCGTTGTGGCAAAGCCGCTTTCAATTATCAACCCAGCAAAATCATCAGCATGGTTTGATGCCAGTTCAAGGGCAGCTGCGGCGCCGAGGGAGCGTCCCATAGCTAACAGGGGCCCGGTGTGCCCTGCTTTAGAGAGCCAGTCCCTTACAGCATCAAGTACGCGGTGTGAGTCTGCCATCATAGCGGTTACCGTCGGGCTTCCGGAACTTTTGCCGTAGCCGCGGTAATCCACTGCCAGGAAATTCATGCCGAATTTTGTATAGTAAGGTCCTATGGTGTCATAATCGCTTACAATTTCACCGTTGCCATGAAAGAAGAGGATGTTGGGCTCTTGCTGGCCCGCAAGATGAAATCGTGTGTGCACCCCGATCCCTTCATCAACTGTTATGATATTATCGACTACATTATCCGGGGGAGGTCCGGGGTGGGCGTCCCGGCGCGGGTGAAATATTATCTGCAGCACTTCCGTCTGGTCAAGTTTGCTGTAATCATAGAATATCTCTGTCATTTTGCTCTCCGGTAGAGGGTGAAAAAAAATGGAAACGCCAGTTATTTTTTCTTGTAACAATTTATCATCATGGGTGATCTGTTTATACACTAACTTTATAGAGTATTTGCAACAATTTCATAATTAATTGCTGCCAATGAAAAGGTCTGCCAAATGCTTCTCTTCCTGTTCTACCTGGAAAATTTAAGTTTTTCACACTGGAGTGATGGGGTATTGGGAAACTGAGAATAGCACCAGGTCGTAACCTCCAGGCAATCTTCAATCTTCTGCCAATCATCTGCAGCAGCTTTTGCAGATAATTTTTAAATTTTATTATTTACTTCCAAAGTTAACTCTTGACCCCTTGTGTTAATCGTTGTCTCGTATCACATGATGATAAATTTGTAAGCTAACAACCACGAATTTTGCCCCTTCAATATTATGCCCGGATATCTTTCGACAGGACAGTATGACTGTTACGATATAAAAGGCACAGTTATTCCCTGCGAAAATTCCGGCCAGGATGGTGAGTTCCGCACCGGTATTCAATGGCCGCAGGAGCGGTTTGTCGTGGACGGACAACTGGTCCTTGATCAACTCACCGGCCTGCAGTGGCTCAAAAATGCCAATCCTGCAGAGTTCCCTATTACCTGGCAGGAAGCACTTGATTACATTTCAGGGATGAACCGTGAAAAAAGGGAGGGGTGCTCTGACTGGCGTTTGCCGAACCGGAGAGAGCTCAGAAGTCTCATGGCTTTTGAGACGAGAAAGCCTGCGCTGCCGGCAGAACACCCTTTTGAAAATGTTTTTCTCGGCTGGTACTGGACTTCGAGCACCGCAGCAATTCATCCCGCCTATGCCTGGTATATACACATGGAAGGGGCCCGTATGTTCTTTGGCCACAAGGAGCAGTATTGTCTTTTATGGCCGGTATGCAGCCAGGGCAAACAAATTTTACCGGTAACAGGACAAAAGAAATGCTATGACGCAGCGGGCAACGAAATACCATGCCGGGGAACAGGGCAGGACGCTGAACTGCAGATCGGGCTGGCCTGGTCTCAATCCCGCTTTGAGATCAGGCAGGCAATGGTGCTCGACAAGCTTACAGGTCTCGTTTGGCTGCAGGATGCGGATGTCAGTCACGGAACAATGAATTGGGGTGAGGCCCTGCATAATGTAAAAAAACTTGAACTGCCATTGCCTGAAAAAAACATGCGATGGCGGCTGCCCACCATCAATGAACTGGAGTCACTGGTTGACTGTTCCAGGCATAGTCCGGCCCTGCCGCACGCGCATCCCTTTAAAAATGTCAGGGACACCTACTGGTCATCAACAAGCAGTTTTTTTGAACCGGCCTGGGCCTGGGCATTGTATCTGAATAAAGGAGCCACCGGCGTCGGTTTCAAACAGGAAGCGGGTTTTCACCTCTGGCCGGTGGCTGCAAAAGTAGACTAAAAGACGGGCCTCTATTCAGCCTTGAAAAAGGCCTTGGCATTGGCGCCGCATACCGGGCATTTTTCCGGCGCTTCCTTTTCGTGTGTATGGCCGCATACAGAGCAGATGTAATACTCGCATTCCTCCATGTTTTCCAGGTTGTCCAAGGCCTTTTGATACAGGGCGGCATGTTCTTGTTCTACTTCGTTGGCATAAGAAAAAGACCGTGCCGCAGACTTGTGGCCTTCGTGTTCTGCGGTCTTGATCATATCAGGGTACATATTTTTAAATTCATGTGTTTCACCGGCCAGCCCCTCCTCAAGATTTTCCCTGGTGGACCGTATCCCCCCCATTGCCCGCAGGTGTGCATGGGCATGGACAGTTTCAGCCGCAGCCGCAGCCCTGAAAAGTCTTGCAGCCTGGGGATATCCATCTCTCTCGGCCTGCTTGGCAAACGCGAGATATTTTCTGTTTGCCTGTGATTCTCCTGCAAACGCCTCAGCCAGATTCTGTTCTGTAGTAAGCATGATTTCCTCCTTGGATTTTGGGTTGTAAATATGCAGTGTCTTGCAAATATGTCAATTATTATTCAGCAACTCCGGGAGGCCAGATGATAATAATTCCCAAAAAGTCTGGCAACCTCTTTATTCAGAATAAATAATTATTATGTATAATTCAATTAGTGTTGCTTCCGCCAGTGAAAGAAAAAGTACAGGCGGACCGTACCTTGAGAAAAAAAAGAGGCCGTAATTGCTTGAGATAAATAAAAAATTGATGAGAAAAAGTAACTGTTTATAGTAGTACGATGATTCAGCCAGTTAAATCCGGCAGATCAATTTTTCACATAATCCTGGTAGGAATAGGTTTGAGAAGTATAGTATAATAATAACACTTTTAACCATTCGAGAAGGAAGAAAGTATTGATGTATTTCTTGAATCTGAAAGGTCTTCTGTTATTTCAGGCCTGTTTATTCCTGCTTGTTTTTGGCAGTAATGCAATATGCTTTGACCAGTATGATGAAGCTCGCCGTGCAATGGTCAAAGCCATCGAGGCTGATGTCCGTGAAACCAGCTTTTATATCGACAAGAAAAGCCTCGATCCCCGGGTCATGTCGGTTATGGGCACTGTTGACCGGCACAAATTTGTGCCCCCTTCCGAACAATCATGGGCCTATGCAAATCGGCCCTTACCCATAGGCCACGGGCAGACCATTTCCCAACCTTACATAGTAGCGCTGATGACAGATCTCATCAGCGCTGATCCCGGTGACAGGGTGCTCGAGATAGGTACAGGTTCCGGTTATCAGGCAGCCGTGTTGGCTGAAATGGGCGCACAAGTTTTCACTATTGAGATAATTGAGCCCCTGGCAAAGAAGGCTTCAAAGCGTTTGGCGGACTTGGGATACAATCAGGTAAAAACCCGTCAGGGTGACGGATATTACGGCTGGGAGGAAGAAGCTCCTTTTGATGCCATTGTGGTGACAGCGGCAGCCGACCATGTCCCGCCGCCCCTTATCCGGCAGTTGAAACCCGGCGGTGTCATGGTGATTCCAGTGGGCAGCAGGTTTTTCGTGCAGCAGCTGGTGCTGGTTTCAAAGGACAGTGCCGGTTCTATAACAACCAGGCAGATGCTGCCTGTCCGTTTTGTACCCCTCACTGGCGATCACTGAAGTGAAGCAGGATGCCTTTTCCATATGAGCGCCGGAGAGTGGCTCAATGAGTATACCTGAATAATTTACCCATCTATGGACAAAAATACTCCCAGCAGCAAGCAGGAACTTTCTCCACCCCGTCTTACAATATTGCTTGTATCCGCAATGGCGCTTTCCTACGAGATTCTCCTGATGCGCCTTTTTTCCATCGTCCAGTACCACCATTTCGCCTATATGGTCATAAGCCTTGCCCTGCTGGGATATGGTGCCAGCGGTACCTTTCTGGTGTTTTGCAGACAGCAGCTACTGAACCGCTTTCCCTTGGTGCTTATCGGCAACATACTCCTCTTTGCCATAACGGTTGTAGTCTGCTATCTAGGGGGACAACACCTGCTTTTTAATCCTGATGAGATATTCTGGAACAACAGGCAGTGGCTGAAACTCTTTGCTCTTTATCTTTTGTTGGCACTGCCTTTCTTTTTCGCGGCGAACTGCATAGCCCTTGCCTTTTCCAGATTCCGGCAAAAGATCTCGGCAATCTATGCTGCGGACCTTTTCGGGGCAGGCCTGGGCAGTATATTTACCATAGGGTTGCTCTTCATTCTCTTTCCCCAGAAACTACTCCTTCTTCTAGGCAGCATCATTTTTGTCATTGCCATGGTGGCATGGCTGGAACTTCGCCTGCAGCCTCGATGGCAGGCGCTGTTCTTCATCGGCGGGGCTGCAGTTTTGTTTCTGCTGCCTTCAGCCTGGACTGATTTGGCAATCTCCCCTTATAAGGGATTAAGCCAGCAGATACGCATCAACGGCAGCAGAGTTACGGAGGAAAAAACAAGTCCGCTGGCTCTGTTGACAGTTGTCGAGAGTAACCTTGTTCCCTTCCGGTACGCGCCCGGATTGAGCCTTGCAGCTGAGTCAGAACCGCCTGCACAAGTGGGAATATTCACGGACGGTGATTCGATGAATGTCATTACCCGTTTTCAAGATGATATTTCCCGTCTTACATATCTTGACAAGCTTACCTCGGCCCTGCCGTATCACCTCTCCCAGGCAAAGGATATCCTGATTCTTGGAGCCGGTACCGGCTCCGATATCCTGCAGGCCCTTTATTTTAAAAGCGCCAGCATTACCGCAGTGGAACTTAACCCGCAGGTTGTGCAACTGGTAAGAAGCAGACCTGAATTTTCCGGCAACCTCTACGATCAGGAAAATGTCCGTGTGCACATAGGTGAGGCCCGCAGCTTTGTTTCAGGAAGTCGAAAGAACTTTGACCTTATTCTGCTTCCGATGCTCGATTCTTTCAGCAGCGCAGGAGCAGGACTTTATTCCCTGCATGAAAATTACCTGTATACGGTGGAAGCTTTACAGGATTATATGCAACATCTTGCCCCGGCTGGATATCTGAGTATGAGCCGCTGGATTAAATTGCCGCCGCGGGACACCTTGAAACTTTTTGCAACAGCACTAGAAGCGCTTGCGAGACTGGGCACAGAGGATTCCGGCAATCATCTTGTTATGATCCGCTCCTGGCAGTCGGCTTCCCTGCTGGTAAAGAAATCACCTTTCAGCCCGGAAGAGATCAACAGGGTAAAAGAGTTCTGTCAGCAACGGCTTTTTGATCTTGTTTATTATCCCGGCATGCAGCAGCAGGAAGCCAACCGGTTTAATATCATGCGCCAGCCTTACTTGTACGATGGTGCAGTCAGACTGCTTGGAAAGGGAGCAGAAAGATTCAAGCAAAGGTATAAATTCAATATAAAGTCCAGCACGGATGACAGGCCCTACTTTTCACATTTCTTCAAGTGGCGGACGTTGCCGGAGATACTTCGGCTTAAAGGGAAGGGCGGCATGGTGCTCCTTGAATCCGGATATTTGATTCTTGTTCTCACTCTGTTTCAGGCAATAGCTGCCAGCCTTCTGCTAATCCTATTACCCGTGATCGTCAGGCCTTATGTCACGGTTTCAGAAGCAGGCTGGAACCGACCCAGGATAGTTGCCTATTTTTTTGCCATTGGTCTGGGTTTTCTTTTCCTGGAGATTGCCTATATACAGAAATTCATCCTTTATCTGGGCCATCCGCTCTACGCTGCAGCAGCTGTACTGGCGATTTTTTTGGTTTTTGCCGGAATGGGCAGCCAGTATGGACAGGCAAAACAGATCCGTATAAAATGGCCGGTAGCAATTATTCTGGGCCTGGGAATAGCGGACTTGATCGCCGTAAATCACTTGCTCGCGGCTTTCAACTGGCTGCCGGTACCAATGAAAATATTCTGCACCATTTTGCTTCTTGGCCCCCTTGCTTTCACTATGGGGATGCCATTCCCTCTGGCATTGACAGAGGTAGGTACAGATGCGCCGGACCTGATCCCCTGGGCCTGGGCCGTGAACGGCTGTGCCTCGGTTATTGGGGCTGTTCTTGCCACCCTGCTTGCTATTCATTTTGGTTTTACTGCAGTTGTGTTGGCAGCTCTCACCCTCTACGGACTCGCGGCGGCAATCTTTCCAGGCAGGTATAAATTGAAAGGTGGAAGAAATGCCGCGGGATAGGGTATATTTGCGGCGATTGTAAATAGTATAGGCAAAGTAAATGCAACAAGACTCCACAAATAAAAGTACCACGGATGCCATAACTGAAGTGAGCCAACTGACGAAGCGGTTCAACAGTTTAACGGCCCTTGATTCATTGAGTTTCAAGGTTTGCAGAGGCGACATCCTTGGCCTCCTGGGACCGAACGGGGCCGGCAAGACAACCGCCATCCATTGCATGCTGGGTCTGGTCACGCCTACCAGCGGTTCAATTCGGATAATGGGTCTTGATATTGCACGTCACCGCCGCAAAATTCTGGCGCGGGTCAATTTCTCCTCAGCCTATACTGCACTGCCCTCAAACCTGACAGTCAGGGAAAACCTCAATGTCTTCGCCAGGCTCTATGGTCTCAAATCAGCCAGGGTTAGGATAGATAGCCTCCTGGAGCTTTTTGAAATCGAGGCGACAAATGACAGCCTGACCGGCAGCCTTTCTTCTGGGCAATTGACCCGCCTGAACCTGTGCAAGGCCTTTCTGAATGACCCGGAAATTCTTTTCCTTGATGAACCGACGGCAAGCCTGGATCCCGATATTGCTGCCAAGGTTAGGGATCGGCTGCAAGAACTCCAGCGGCAGAGGGGTTTGACCATGATTTATACCTCACATAATATGCAGGAGGTGGAGCAGATGTGTGACCGGGTAATTTTTCTGGCAAAGGGACGAATCGTCATGCAGGGATCCCCTGCCGAGATCATTAAGCAGTCCCGAAGCCGTTCCCTGGAGGATCTCTTCATTTCCATAGCCAGGAACGGTCACCTGTACCAGACAGTCGATAACCAGGAGGGTGAACCATGTGGCTCAGGATAAGCGCTATTGTCATGCGGTTTTTTTTCCTGCATCGGCGCAGTGTAGCCCGGGTCATGGAAATTTTTTTCTGGCCGGTAATGAACCTTATTGTCTGGGGATTTGTAACCGCCTACCTGAAGGAGCTGGCTTTGCCCAAAACAGTCCTGTTCCTGCTCGGTGCCGTCATACTGTGGGATGTGCTTTACCGGTCGCAGCAGGGCATTACCCTGGCTATTACAGAAGAATTCTGGGTGAAGAACATCATCAATATTTTTATCAGCCCGATCAGTATTGGTGAGTTTTTGGCTGCCATATGTATCGTCGGCCTCATCAAGTCGGTGGTGACCACCATAGTCCTGGGTTTTCTGGCCTTTTTCTTTTACCGGTTTAATCTCTTGTCTGCAGGCCCTGGGCTGGTCCTGTTTCTGGGGAATCTGCTCCTGTTCGGCTGGGCGGTGGGCCTCTTTACCATGGCGCTCATATTCCGTTACGGCCGTGCAGCAGAGGCCCTTATCTGGGGAGTACCGTTTCTTATCCAGCCCTTTTCAGCCGTATTCTATCCTGTTTCCGTCCTGCCTTTCTGGCTGCAGAAGGTCGCCTACCTTCTGCCGTCAACCTATGTTTTCGAGGGCATGCGCCAGGTGCTGGCAACCGGAGTTGTCGATTTGTCAATGCTGGGTATTTCCTTTGGCCTTAATCTGGTTTATCTTTTGCTCGGTTCGCTGTATTTCAGCTGGATGTTGCGCAAGGTCCGCGAAATGGGATATCTCAGCAGGTTTCATTTGGAGTGAGGAGGAGAGGCTTGAGGACTGAGAGCTGAGGGCTGGGAAAAAGTTGTCAGACATCAGCAGATATTTTTTGAAGAAAAAAACAATTGATTTAATTTGGCCGCAAAATAACGCTGACAACTTCAGACATCCACGTATCAAGTCGATAATTGGATATAATATTTGTCGGTTCGAAACCGCGCCTGTCTGCGGTTAATAAAATATTGGTGGGGACAACAATGCCGATTTACGAGTTTTTCTGCAGGGAATGCAATACCATCTTTAACTTTTTAGCACGGCGCATCAATACAAGCACGGTCCCGGACTGTCCGCAATGCGGGAAGAAATTGAAGAAACAGTTGTCATCCTTTGCCACTGTCGGCAAGGCAAAAGAGCCGGGCGATGAAGATCTGCCGGCTGGTTTTGACGAATCACGAATGGAAAGAGCGCTGGGGGAGCTAGCCCTGGAAGCGGAAAAAATGAACGAGGAAGACCCCAAAGCCATGGCCCATCTGATGCGCAGGTTTTCTGCAAAAACCGGGCTGGCTCTTAACGAAAACATGGAGAAAGCATTATCCCGCCTTGAAGCCGGGGAGGACCCGGACCAGATTGAAAAGGAAATGGGAGACATCTTTGAGGGGGATGAAGCACTGCCTTTTGAATTCAAACAGGCCAGGAAAGAAGGGTCCAGGCAAAAACCGCCAATGCATGATGAAACGCTTTATGAAATGGAGTAGCAGCATAAATCGGAACGGGTGCGCACATGAAAAAAATTGATAAAACAAAAGCCGAGCTCTTCCGGGAACTCGAGGATATAAAAAAGCAGGTTCAGGAACTGAACAATTCCCAGGCTGAATTTGAGAAGGCCCGCGTGAAATATGAAAAACTTCTTGATTCCACTCCTGATGCCATGCTTTTTGTCAACACTCAGAATAAGGTTGTTCTGGTCAATGCCCAGTTTGAGAATATTTTTGGTTACCGCCAGGATGAAATCGTCGGCAAGAAGCTCGATATCCTCGTCCCGGAACGCTACAAAAAAAATCACAGCAAGATGGTCCAGCGGTTTTTTGCGTCGCCAAATGTAAGGCCCATGGGATCGCATCTTGAGATTTACGCGCGCAAGAAAAACGGTGTTGAATTTCCAGCAGATATCAGCCTGAGCCCGTTACAGACTGACGAAGATCTCCTTGTCACCGCAGCAGTTAGGGATATTTCCAAACGAAAGGCGGCTGAGGATCAGATTGAATTGAACTATTACATTCAAAAGGTGACAAATTCCATGCTCAAAATCTCATTGGAACCATTGTCAATGGAAGAACGTTTCGAACGCATCCTTGACCTTATTCTCAATGTGCCGAACTTGTCCCTGCAATCTAAAGGCACAATTTACCTCAAGGATCCCAATGCTGAAGTTTTATCCCTAAGGGCGCAGCATGGATTTACAGAAAAAGAGTCGCTGCCGTGCACTGAAATTCCTCTTGGTCACTGTCTGTGCGGCAAGTCCGCAGCAATGTCAAAGCTTATGTACGCCGAGGATATGGATCCTATTCATGAGATCCATGATGCCGAGATGTTTCCGCACGGGCATTACTGTGTCCCCATCGTGTCGGGTAAAAAACTCTATGGCCTCCTGAATGTTTACATCCAGGAGGGGCATAAGCGTTCTAACCGTGAGGAAGATTTCTTGACTTCAGTGACAAGTACCCTGGCTGCCATTATTGACCGCGACCGGGCCGAAAAGGAGAAGAAGGATTTGCAGCGGCAGCTTGCCCAGGCAGAAAAGCTGGCAGCCCTCGGCAGATTCACGGCAAATATAGCCCATGAAATACGCAATCCCCTGACCGCAATGGGAGGATTCGCCAGACGGCTCGACAAAACAATCCCTGAGAACACAAAGGAAAAGGACTATGCCAATATCATAATTGCAGAGGTGACCAGGCTTGAAAATATCCTGAAAAATATCCTGAGCTTTTCCAGGGAGGGGCTACCCAATTTTACCGAAAATGATCTTTCCGAAGTCATCGATCGGGTGCTGCAGATGAATGAAGATCTGTTCAAGGAAAAAGCCATAGTCATAAAAAGATCTTTTGCAGACCTGCCGGAGTTTTCTTTTGACAAGGATATGATCATTGAGGTCCTGGAGAATATATTTCTAAACGCGGTTGATTCGATGTCTGGGGGAGGGAACTTGACAGTAAGCACAGAAAAGGAAGCCGGAGCGGGGCAATTCAATGTGATAATCAGGATTCAGGATACCGGTGGCGGCATATCCGACGAGCAGATGGAATTGATCTTCGAACCATTTTATACGACAAAGGCAGCAGAACAGGGGACCGGGCTCGGTTTGTCAATTACCAAGAAGATTATGGAGTCCCTGGGCGGTAAGGTAGAAATCGAAAGTGAGGTGGGAAAGGGGGCAGCGGTAATACTGTCTTTGCCGTATCGAGTAAATCAAAATCCCGGCTAAAAAAATTATTATTGCATTATGTTAGTAGGTTGAACACTTCAAGAACCCTTCAAGAGTCCTCCTGCATAGCAGCCTTCGTTGTTTATAACAAATAAACAGAGCCATTTCTCGCCTGCCGTCTAGGATGCCCGTCCAATGAAATGTACATGGCGGTAAAAGGTTATTAGCAGAAAGCCAGACGGACATTTCAGGCTATTTTTTTGATGCCAAGAGACGTACAGCGGTTTATCAGACTTCTCAAAAGGAAAAACTGATCAGGGGTCAGCTTGCCAAATTGAATCCCGCACTGCCTTAACGTTCTGGAATTAAGATAGGTTTCCCTTTCAAATTTAATATTCCAGGCATATTCGCAGGGAAGATCATTCAGGGAATTGCTATCTGCTATTAGATCGATTGAATGGATGGGATTGGCAGCAGGTGCCATTCCGAAGCCATGCGTAAAACTGACACCTCCCAGTGAAATATCATTGACTAATCCAGTCGCTACAATTTTATCAGAATTAAGGATACCGACGACGCTGGTTTGCACCCCTGCTCGTTCATGCTGTCTCCGTTCTATAAAATCTCTACTTACCATTTTCTTGCTCTCGTAATAATCTATTTGGTTTAAACGTAACAACCTACCTGGCTCCCAGCATAACTGCTTCCTCAGTTTGAGGATTTCTCTCTTCCCCGGCTACTTTAGCTTTTGCATTGAATTTCCCGAATCCTGACAT
>Ga0210140_1000002_pt1 | contig 86168 bp, 80 predicted proteins | sample China_Bullhead_C_3_FD_184858 | JGI IMG/M metagenome (GOLD analysis project Ga0210140, IMG submission 184858) | Wetland microbial communities from San Francisco Bay, California, USA, that impact long-term carbon sequestration -... | ecosystem: Environmental > Aquatic > Marine > Wetlands ...
GTGAATACCTCAGAACCGGCGTAGTAAGCAATGCAGTGAATGTGCCTTCTGTAAGCAGCGATGTGCTTTCCAAGGTCGGCCCCTATCTCACCCTGGCAGAGATGCTGGGCTTTTTTCATATGCAGATTGCCAAGGGCGGCGTGGAAGAAGTCAATCTGGAATACATCGGTGAATTTGAAGATCTGACAATAGGCCCCATCACAGTGGCATTTCTTAAAGGCTTGTTCACGCCTATTCTGCAGGATGCGGTAAACTATGTCAATGCCCCTCTGATTGCCAAGGAAAGAGGTATACGGGTCGTTGAATCCAAAACCGGTCATTCCGACGATTTTACAAGTCTGCTTTCAATCCGGGTAAAGACAACTGATGGGGAAAATATGTTGGCCGGAACAGTTTTCGGTAAAAACGAACCAAGGCTGGTACGGTTGAATACTTTCCGTCTGGAGGCACTTCCTACCGGCCCCATGCTTTTTGTATACAACAAGGATGTCCCGGGAGTAATAGGTGCCCTTGGTACAACCCTGGGTATGAATGGTGTTAATATTTCACGAATGACCGTTGGTCGCGAGAAGGAGCATGGACGCAATATTATCCTGCTCAATACCGACAATATGATCAGTAAAGATCTTTTAAAAACAGTGCAGCAGCTTGATTATATTGATGATGCCATGGCTTTGGTGTTTCCCCATTACGCCGATATATAAGTGTGGTCGTGTTGCTGGAAATTGAACAAAATTGAGGAGAGCTGCATGGAGAAGAACGAAGAATGTAAACCGTGCCCTGAAGGCCAGGTTAGAAAGGATGGCAAATGTGTTATGCCGGAAGTTACTTTAACGGCCTTTATTATGTCTCTTAATACATCGGCTCTATTCCACCTGGGTGAAATCAGTGACCCTGTCACCGGTGAGAAGAATCAAGACCTGGTTCTTGCCAAACACACCATCGATACATTGAAACTGCTGGAGGATAAAACCAAAGGCAACCTTAACGGTGAAGAGCAGGATATTTTACGGCATGTTCTTTATGACCTCAAGATGCGTTATGTTGCCCAGGCTGACAAAAAAAAATAAATTTGCCGCCCTGCTTAAAAAGCGATCCATACATCAACTTGCCAAGCTGTTCGACCTGCGGGCCCAAAATTTGTGAAACAAACCCCCCAAACAAGCCAGAGTCAAAGCCTTACCCTGAAGGCTCCTGCCAAGATCAATCTTTTCCTGAAAATACTGAACCGGCGTCCTGACGGTTATCATGAGATTGAGAGCCTGATGCAGAAGATTGCACTTTTCGATATTCTGCATTTATCAAGGCAGAGAGACTCTATTTCTCTGTCCTGTCAGGGCCGCCCTGTGCCTGAAGACCGGGAAAATCTTGTTTGCAGGGCTGCCCTGGCGTTTTTCTCTGCAACAGGAATTGCGGCCGGTGTGCAAATTATCCTGGAGAAAAAGATACCTGTAGCTGCCGGGTTAGGCGGAGGCAGCAGTGACGCTGCAGCAGTACTTTATGGATTGAACAGGCTTTTTTCTGCTGGCCTTGATCTGGAAAGTTTAATGGATGTCGGTCTGCAGCTGGGGGCGGATGTTCCGTTTTTTTTGCAGGATTGCAGCGGGGCAGTCGCCACCGGCATCGGCGAATGTATCAAGAAGGTAAAATCCATAAGCGATTCTTGGATTTTGCTGGTGAATCCAGGCTTTGAGGTTTCCACGAAATGGGCTTATGAGAATTTCCCGTTGACATCCACCTCCAATCCATATATCTTAGCGCGGGGCCGAAAAATGGACATGAATTTTCAGATCGTTCCCCCTGGATTATTTGAAGAACTTGGTAATGATCTCGAAGCCGTTACGATAAACCGCTTTCCAGAGATAGGAGATATAAAGAAGGAATTGAAAAGGACAGGTGCTGTTACAGCCCTCATGAGCGGCAGTGGTCCGACTGTGTTTGGTTTATTTTCCGGAAAGGAACAAGCTCAGCGAAGTTTTGAGCAGTTTGTCAAAGAATATGGTGATAACGTATTTCTTGTCAGACCGTATATTCCTTGATTGTCTTTCACTAAAAATATATAGTTGCAATTTTGATTGTCTCAAAAGAATCGTTCTAAATGCTGCAGACAAGAGCCGGATTTAGTGGAGATTTTTTGCGGCTTTAATGAAATGAGCACATTGGGGCGTCGTCAAGCGGTAAGACACAGGTTTTTGGTGCCTGCATTCGGAGGTTCGAATCCTCCCGCCCCAGCCAGAAAAATAATCTGCCTTAAATGCAAGAAGGATAAAGAATTGGCAGATGTAATAAAAGAAAAAACAAAGCGAAAAAACCATGCCTAACATTATCAAGGTATTTTCTGGAAATGCCAACCCGGAACTGGCAAAAGAGATCTGTGATTATCTCAAGATCTCCTTGTCAATGGTCGAAGTAAGAAGATTCAGCGATGGTGAGATCTTCATTGAAATTGGAGAAAATGTGCGGGGCACGGATGTGTTTATCATTCAACCCACCTGTTCACCGGTAAACGATCACCTGATGGAGCTTGTAATCATGGTTGATGCACTGCGCCGCGCCTCTGCCAGAAGAATTACCGCTGTTTTGCCCTATTACGGTTATGCCCGGCAGGATAGAAAAGTTGCCCCTCGTGTGCCGATTACAGCCAAGGTTGTGGCAGAAATGTTGATGGTTGTCGGCGTACGGCGGGTGCTTGCCATGGATCTTCATGCCGGCCAGATTCAGGGTTTTTTCAATATCCCTGTAGACCACCTGTATGCTGCTCCAGTCTTGCTGAAGTATATAAATGAGACGTTTAAGAATGTGGTCATGGTCTCTCCTGATGCAGGTGGCGTGGAAAGAACCCGTGCTTTTGCAAAACGGTTGAAAGCAGACCTGGCCATTATAGACAAACGGCGTGATCGCCCCAATGAATCAAAGGCCCTGAATGTCATTGGTGATGTAATGGGCAAGACCGCAGTATTACTTGATGATATGGTTGATACGGCAGGAACACTTTGTAGCGCTGCAGCAATGCTGAAAGAGGCTGGTGCGGTTGAAGTACATGCCTGCTGTACCCATGGAGTGCTCTCAGGCCCGGCCATTGAACGGCTCGAAGACTCTGTGATCAAGTCCCTTGTTGTGACAAATACTATTCCATTGCGCGGCAAGGCCAAGGAATGTAAAAAGATCAAGGTGCTTTCCGTGTCACATCTTTTAGGCGAGGCGATACGGCGTATTCATTCGGAAGATTCAGTGAGTTCCCTTTTTGTTTAAATTTTGGAGCAAGAAAGAAAAGAAGTGTGTAATTGAAATATACTTGACTGGAAGATCCATGATCAGAAGACTGCTTTTTCATGTTTCTGACCATCTTTTTTAAGGAGGAATCAAAAAATGATACAACAGGATATGACCGCTGCGGTAAGGCAGGATTTTGGCAAAGGAGCGACGCATCGTTTAAGGCAGAGTGGATATGCACCTGCTATACTGTATGGGAAGAAATCAGAACCCATCGCCCTTGCCATGGAGACGAAGACACTGACCAGGGATCTCTTGCGGCTGCATGGCCATAATGTTGTGGTGAGCCTGGATATTGAAGGAGAAAATGGCAAGAAAAAGCATCATGTGCTTATTAAGGATATCCAGACAGACCCGATTACAGATTCTGTTCTGCATGTAGATTTTCTCGAGATCGACATGGACAAGGAAATTGTCCTGGATGTTGCGGTTGTGTATGAGGGAACTGCAAAGGGGGTTGATTTGGGCGGCATCCTGAACATTATGGCACATACTGTAAAGATAAAAGGGATGCCACTTGCCATTCCTGATGAAATTATGGTGGATGTGACTCCCCTCGAATTGACCAGTCATGGCATTACCTGTGGTGATCTGACAATTCCCGAGAATGTAACACTGGAAGAAGAGCTCGATAAAGTATGCGTTTCCATTGTTGCTCCCATGGCTGAAGAAGAGGAAGTTGAGGAAGAGGAGGCTGTTGAGGCGGAAGAGGGTGCTGAAGGGCCGGCCGAGACTGAAGAGCCAGCCACCCCTGCTGAGGAATAAAAGCACTTATTTTTCTCTTCATATAAAGATAAATTGGGCCGGGGAAAAGAAGTGCTTTTTCCCGGCTTTTTTATTCATAGTCGTGTGTGTCGTGTATTATACCCGAAGCAGTGAAAATATCTAAAGGTCCTTTTTGCAATGTATTTGATCGTCGGTTTAGGTAATCCAGGCCAGCAGTATACCGGGACAAGGCATAATGTCGGCTTTATGATGGTGGATTACCTTGCTGAAAAAAATAATCTGACTTTTACACATTCCAAATGGAAGGCTTTGGTCACTAAAGCTATTGTCTGGGAAGAGCCGATTGTACTGATGAAACCGCAAACATTCATGAACTTAAGTGGGACAGCTGTGGCACAGGCTGCACAGTTCTATAAAATGCAGCCAGCTAACATTATCGTCATCCATGATGATCTGGATATGGAGTTTGCACGCATAAAAATAGTTTCAGGTGGTGGCGATGGAGGGCACAAGGGAATTCGTTCAATCATCGAGCACCTTGGTACAAAGACTTTTCCCAGGATTAAAATCGGCCTTAGTCGACCTTCTTCCCCTGTGCTGCCAGAAAAATATGTGCTGGGCAAGTTTGATCCTGCGGAGAAAGAGATGATTGAAAAGAAAATGCCCTTTGTCTTGGAGGGCATAAGGATTTTCCTGCAAGAGGGAATCGCGGCAGCCATGACTATGATTAACCAAAAGAAATGATCATTAATTTTTCAGATGTCCTGGTAAAACATCCCGGTGCAGGAACTATATAAAAGCAAACTTTGAGTTTTTTGAAAAACTATGGTATGATGCATGATCTTAGTTCTTAAAAGCGTGTCAGGAGTGCTTTGATGCACTATTTTTCGGAATGGTTCTCTAATGAACCGGAACGTAATTTTATATGAAGGAGAGAAATTGTGTTTGATGTAGGACAAATGGCAGTATATCCAGCTCATGGTGTAGGCGTTATCGAGTCAATTGAGCACAGAAGGATTGGTGAATGCGAACAGTCTTTTTATGTCATGAAAATCCTGAAGAATAATATGGTGATCATGATCCCGACAGCTACAAGCAAAAATGTCGGTCTGCGAAACATAATTTCCCCCAAAGAGGTGAATGATGTTTTTGACATCTTGCAGGAAAAGGATGTCGTAATTGGAACACAGACCTGGAATAGGCGGTATCGTGAGTATATGGAAAAAATAAAAACAGGGTCTGTTTTTGAAGTTGCTGCTGTATTGCGAGATCTTTACCTGCTCCAGGAGGATAAGGATTTATCCTATGGGGAGAGGAAAATGATGGATACAGCGAAAAGCCTTCTGGTGAAGGAACTGTCCATCGCCAATAAGACTGAAGAATGCAAAGTGGAAGAGAAGATAGAGCTGATTTTCTCCTGATAGTCGTATAAACCACAATTGCAATACATATCGTTTCTGTTCCCTTAACGTAAGATCCGATGTGTCGTAAATTTTAAAACGGGAATTAATAGGGTTTGTGGCGATCCTGTTTCTGCATCAGTAAGCAGGATTGCCATAATTTACCCAATACTGAATCCTAACTAAAAACTACCTGTTTTTTCTTCCAATAGTCATACCTGTAAACAGTATAGTGTATAAATAAATCATACCCCGGTGCATGGATGTTCCCTTTGTGTAATTCTTTAAACTGCTATAGGGATTTATATGGCCCCTCGATGTTTATGAGTGTTTCAGGTACAAACATTTTGCTTTCCCGGGCATGGTAGAAACTGATTTCGTTACGGACAAAAAGGCAGTGCTGGGAGAGTCTATAAAGCTTGCTGTGCCAAATGAAAGGGAAGGCCAGCGGCTTGACCATTACCTCGTATGTATGGTTTCCAATGTCAGCCGAAGTCGACTGAGCAATCTTATACGCAATGGATTTATTCTTGTAAACGGCACTTCCTGTAAGGCGGGGAACCGCCTCAAGGGCGGTGATACTATAGAGATAACTCTACCTCCGCCTGAGCCGCTTGCAATTAAGCCTGAAAAAGTCGAATTTGGCGTGCTCCATGAGGACGATGATTTACTGGTAATTGCCAAACCGCCGGGGGTGGTTGTCCATCCGGCCAGCGGCCATAAAAAGGGGACACTGGTCCATGGTCTTCTTGCACATTGCGACAAACTGTCTGGAATAAGCGGTGTTGAACGGCCTGGAATAGTTCATCGTCTTGATAAAGATACTTCCGGGATAATGGTCATTGCGAAAAGCGACAAGTCCCACCATGGACTGGTTGAGCTTTTTAAGACGCGACAGGTCAAAAAGGTCTATCATGCCATTGTTGTTGGGCGGCCAGGAACAAAAAAAGGCTGTATATCGCAAGCAATTGGTCGGCACCGGAGCAATAGAAAAAAAATGGCTGTGCTCCAGTATGGCGGCAGAGAGGCTGTAACCTGCTGGTCTGTCCAGGAAGAGTTTGCAGACCACTTGACTTATCTTGAAGTGCGCCCGGAGACTGGACGCACGCACCAGATACGAGTTCATATGGCTCATATCGGACATCCCGTAGCAGGAGATGCACTTTATGGAAACAGACAGCAAAAACAAACAAATGAGAAATATTGTATCAAGCGCCAATGTTTGCATGCTTACAGCCTGTCCTTTACGCATCCTGTAACAGGTGAACCGCTGGAGTTTATATCTCCGGTGTGGCCCGATATGCAAGCGATACTTGTAAAACTCAGAGAACAGACACATCAATAACAGCGGATATGAGGCCCGGCCCGGAGCAATGAGTGCCTAAATGGGATCAGCAGTGATAAGAAAAATCGGTCTTACTGGTGGTATTGCATCGGGAAAGAGCCGGGTTGCCGAAATACTGGCCGGGATGCTGGATTGTGTCCATGTCGATGCTGATGAACTATGCCGCCAACTTTTGCAACCGCATGCAGAAGGGTGGCTGAAATTTTCCAGTGAATTCGGCTTGACGTATTTTGCAGAAAACGGGAGTATAAACAGACCCATTTTGCGTAAAAAGCTGTTTGCGGATGAAGATTTTCGCCAGAAAGTTAACAATGTAATTCATCCCCTGGTCAAAGGAGTAATTATTGCGCAAATGGATCATATTATTGAATCCGATACCAATTCCAAAGTGCTTGTTGAAGTTCCTCTTCTCTTTGAGGTCCAGTGGGAAAATCTTTTTGATACAGTTGTTGTTGTGTATGCTGATTATGAAACGTGCCTCAACCGTCTGATGGAACGTGATGGAGTGGCAAGACGTGAAGCAATCAGGGAACTGGAAAGTCAGTTACCCCTGTCTGAAAAGGTTATAAAGGCGGATCATGTCATTGATAACAGCGGTGTGCTGACCGATACCAATATTCAAGTGGAACATCTGGCGGAATTGTTGAGCAGGAACCGCGGGCATAACTCCCGCGCCAGAACAAGGGATTAGCTTCAAAAATAATGGGAAGGATGTAGAAAAAAAGCTTGACAGTAAAAAGTGATGAAAATATGATAGCTAACACCTTGTGAAGTTTCTGAAATTCTCCCCACCTGTATAGGTACTTGCCCCTGGAAGAGAAAAAAGATCATAACTCCCTAATCGAATACAAAACACCTTTCTTCAATCTGTCAACGATCACATGATTTTTCCATAAAAGAAAAAAGTCCATATTGTTTGTGCCCAGAAATAACTGTGGCTGATTTAACAAATCACTAACGATCTATTATTGCACTATTCAAGCAAAATAAAAATTGAAAACAAACAAAAGACTTACAGTATGTTCGGCGCTGTAAGATGATGGTCTTGTGTCTTGCCTGCACATTATCTGCAGTTGATTCTCGTTTACCCAGGGAGACCTGGAACATATAAATAAAAAAGGATTTTAAAAAATTAGGTGTAATGCAAAACAGGCATTGCATTAAAGAAAAAAAACAAAGGAAGCTGATGTATGGATTTAGCGGAACTGAAAGAAAAGAAAATTAATGAACTTACCAAGCTTGCCCGGGATTATAACGTTGACGGTATCAGCGGTATGCGGAAGCAGGAGCTTATTTTTGCTATTCTGCAGGCCAAAGCAAAACAGGCCAAAGACGAAAAAAACGGCATGGTTACCGGGCGGGGAGTGCTTGAGATACTCCCTGACGGCTTCGGTTTTTTACGGGCACCGGCTTATAATTATCTTCCCGGTCCGGATGATATATATGTGTCGCCATCCCAGATCCGGAGGTTGAGTTTACGTACGGGTGATACCGTTGAAGGCCTTGTCAGATCTCCCAAGGACAGTGAACGCTATTTTGCGTTGCTCAAGGTAAAAAGCATCAACTATGAGGCGCCGGAGAAAGCCAAGGATAAAACCCTGTTCTCAAACCTGACACCTCTGCACCCAAACGAAAAAATTGAGTTGGAGGCAAAAAAGGATGAATTTTCGACCCGCATAATGAATATTATGTCGCCAATCGGCAAGGGGCAGAGAGGCTTGATCGTTGCGCCACCAAGGACTGGCAAAACAGTATTATTACAGAAAATTGCCAATTCCATAGTTAAAAACCATAAGGAGATCATTCTTATAGTTCTTTTAATTGATGAACGGCCTGAAGAGGTCACGGATATGGCGAGAAACGTCAATGCTGAGGTGGTCAGTTCCACCTTTGATGAGCCGCCCCAACGCCATATACAGGTGGCGGAAATGGTCATACAGAAGGCAAAAAGGCTGGTAGAGCATAAAAAGGATGTTGTTATACTCCTGGACAGTATCACCCGGCTGGCGCGGGCCTATAATACAGTTACCCCGTCAAGTGGCCGGATTTTGTCCGGTGGGGTCGAAGCGACCGCATTGCATAGACCAAAAAGATTTTTCGGCGCAGCAAGGAATATTGAAGAAGGCGGTAGCCTCACCATTATTGCTACTGCTCTGGTAGAGACAGGCAGCAGGATGGACGAGGTTATTTTCGAGGAATTTAAAGGAACGGGTAATATGGAACTCGTCCTTGATCGAAAAATGTCGGAAAGAAGAATTTTCCCCGCCATTGATATAAATAGATCCGGCACTCGAAAAGAGGATTTGTTATTAGATGCGGCTGAACTCAACAGAATATGGATTTTGCGTAAACTTCTTTCTTCATTAAATCCTGGCGATGCCATGGAATTTTTGCTTGATAAGATGAAGGCAACAAAAACAAATGCAGAATTTTTTCAATCCATGAATAGCTGATACAGTTTTAAAATGTCGCGAAGGATCAGGAGGGGCTGGCACTTTGAGCTGGTTACCGGCGCAATACCTGTCGGATGAAAGCTTATTTGCGAAGCCAGCAATAGTTTAAGCGGAAATTTTTATTGTGCAAACGCAACCGTAACTTTCGGCTTATTTTGAATTTTTCTAATACAGCTTGCAATAATATTTTAATTATATATAATTCGCCGTTTTCATCTGGGCCTTTACTTTTAACATTGGGCTGAGATGCTATTTAAAAAAGGTTACAAGAGATAAAGTCTGCCCCGGTCGCTTAAGACAACCAGGGAAACCAAGACATTCTGGCTGAAAGTTTAAACGGTGCCGCATTGAACTGCAGGGCACTTGTTGGAGGAAAACAATAATGAAGAAAGATATACACCCCGAATACCATAAAATTAAAGCACAGTGTGCCTGCGGCAACGAAGTAGAGCTTGGCTCAGTAAGCAATGAAATGAGTGTTGAGATTTGTTCCGCCTGCCATCCCTTTTTCACAGGCAAACAAAAGCTTATTGACTCAGCTGGTAGAGTTGAAAAATTCATGAAGAAATATGCTGATCATCTGAAAAAAAATCCTAAATCTGCTTAACACTTATAACAGTTTTAAAACAGGGGACCTCCGGAGCCGGAGTGTCCCCTGTTTTCGTTTGCTGCGGAAGAGCATGAACAGCAGCAAATCTGACAAAAAGTAACATCCTTACCCCGGGAGATTCTCCACAGCATAACGTTGGGAAGCTTCAAAAGCTGCTGTTGGCAAAATTTAAAATCTAAGAACTGCTAGAGCCATGTTTCCAACACCCGATGAACTTGAGACTAAACTCTCTAATCTTGAAAAGAAACTTTCAGACCCCGCTCTCATTGCAAACCAGCGCGAGTACACAAAGGTGGCGCAGGAGCATGCCCAGGTAACCAAATTAGCTGCTCTCAGCAGCAGACACCAGAAGGTTAATGATGAGCTCGCAGAAAACAAGAAGATGCTCCAGGAAGAGGATGATCCTGAGCTGCTGGAATTAGTTAATAAGGATATCGAGGAACTTAAGGAAAAAGCGGGTGATATTGAAAACGATATAAAGCTGCTGCTGTTGCCGAAAGACCCGAATGATGAAAAAAATATTCTCCTTGAAATCAGGGCTGGCACCGGTGGAGATGAGGCCGCTCTGTTTGTAGGTGACCTCTTTAAGATGTACAGCCGCTATGCTGATGAGGTAGGCTGGAATGTCGAGATCATGAGCAGCAATCCCTTAGGTATAGGCGGTTTCAAGGAAATAATCGCCCTTATAAGCGGCGAAAAAGTATACAGCAGATTAAAATATGAAAGTGGGGTGCACAGGGTCCAGAGAGTGCCGGAAACGGAGACCCAGGGTAGAATTCACACCTCAGCTGTTACAGTAGCTGTATTGCCCGAGGCAGAAGATGTAGAAGTTGAAATTGATCCCAATGAACTGCGTATCGACGTTTTCCGCTCGTCTGGTCCTGGAGGCCAGAGCGTGAATAAAACTGAATCCGCCATCCGTATTACCCACCTGCCGACAGGACTTGTTGTCTCGTGCCAGGATGAAAAGTCGCAGCACAAAAATAAAGCCAAGGGCTTGAAAGTGTTGCGAGCCCGTCTTCTTGACAAGATGGAACAGGATCAGCATGACAAGATATCTGAAAACCGTAAAAGCCAGGTTGGTACAGGAGACCGAAGTGAACGCATCCGTACCTACAATTATCCACAGGGAAGAGTGACTGACCATCGTATAGGTCTGACACTTTACAGGCTTGAGTCCATAATGCTGGGGAAAATTGATGAGATCATTAACCCGCTTATTGTTCATTTCCAGGCTGAAGCCCTTAAAGAAATAATCTAAGCCAGGGGAAAGATTATTTCCCTTCTGTAAATGTGAGGGAACAGTCACCAATTAACTTTTCAACAAGGTATTCCATTATTAAAATACCTGTAAAAATTACGTGCAGATCAAAACAGTTTTCCACAACGGTGTTAAGCGTCTCAAACAGGCAGGAATTACGGAATCCGAGCTTGAGGCGTCCCTGCTGCTCGCCCATGCGCTCGAAATGAAAAGAACAGCAGTTCTCCTTGCCGGTGAGAAGGTCTTAAATGACACCCAACTTGAAGTATACGAAAGAAATGTCTCCAGACGACTGGCCCGGGAACCTCTGGCCTACATAATTGGTGAAAAAGAATTCTGGTCGCTTCCCTTCAAAGTAACAAAAGATGTTCTTATCCCCCGTCCTGAGACAGAGTTTCTGCTGGAAAAAACACTGGAAGTCCTCAAAAGTTCTGCAGGAAATCCTGAACAGATTATCAAAATTCTCGATCTAGGCACTGGAAGTGGAGTCCTGGCCATTGTACTGGCTTTGGAACTGGCGACAGTAAAAGTGACTGCCCTGGACTATTCTTGCAATGCATTGAAAGTTGCGCTCCACAATGCTAAAAAACATAAGGTCGCAGAAATTATCGATTTCATTAATTGCAATTGGTTCGAGGGAATAAAAGCAAAGGCTGAGTTCGATGTAGTAATTTCCAATCCTCCTTATGTAGCCAAGGAAGTTCTCGCAGAACCCTTTGGCAAGAACAACGGTTCTCTGCAACCGGAGGTGGGAGATTACGAACCGCGCTTGGCTCTTGATGGAGGTGAACGAGGTGTTCAGGAGATTCGTAGAATAGCAGCAGAGCTGTGGAAAGTACTCAAACCGCGCGGCTGGTTTTTTATGGAGATAGGTGGAGACCAGCAAAAAGAAGTTTTTGATATGTTTAGAAGAACAGCTGCATACGACAGCCTCGAAATTTTTAATGACTATGCCGGATTGCCCAGGGTTTTTCAGGCCCGCAAAAGTTGATATGACTTCGGGAAATAAGTATGCTGAATATTATGCACTTCTGGTGCCAAAAATATCTCTGCGTGAGTAATACGTTATGCATAAATTGATCATTGAGGGAGCACACAAGCTGCAAGGTGAAGTCCGCATAAGCGGAGCTAAAAATGCAGCCCTGCCATTGATTGCGGCAACCCTGCTGGCACGTGGTTGGCATACTATACATAACGTACCTGACCTGCGTGATACCCGAACGATGCTTGCTCTGCTTGAAACCCTTGGGGCGCAATGGAAATGGGAAAACAGTACGTTATTGGTCAACACGGATTCTCTAAATAATTTTGAAGCTTCCTATGACCTGGTAAAAACGATGCGTGCGTCAATTCTCGTTCTGGGACCCTTGCTGGCCCGTATGGGGAAAACTCGCGTTTCCTTGCCTGGGGGCTGTGCCATTGGAGCACGGCCGATAGATTTTCACCTGCAGGGTTTGAAGAATATGGGGGCAACTCTTGCCTTGGAAGATGGTTATGTCACAGCTTCTGCCAAAAAACATCTTACCGGGGGGAATGTTTACTTTGATGTTCCATCGGTAACCGGGACTGAAAATATTCTCATGGCAGCTGTCCTGGCAAAAGGGGAAACGGTTATTAAAAATGCTGCCAGGGAACCCGAGGTAAGCAATTTGGTCGACATGCTTATTTCCATGGGAGCACGAATTTCCGGCAAAGGCACTGAACGCCTGACCATTCAGGGGGTTAAAAAATTAAGGCCGGCGGAAATTATTACTATACCCGACCGCATCGAAACCGGCACCTATCTCATTGCTGTTGGAACCGCCGGCGGGGAGGCATCAGTGACACATTGCCAACCTTCCCATTTACCGTCCCTTATTGAGAAGCTACGGTCAGCAGGTCTTATTATCAAAGAGTCAGAAAATTCTCTTTTTGTATCACGCCCGGCAAAGGTGCAAAGCATTGATATCAAAACGCAGCCCTACCCGGGGTTTCCAACCGATCTCCAGGCTCAGCTCATGGTTCTTATGACCCTGGCTAACGGATTGAGCGTCATCACGGAGACAATATTTGAAAACAGGTTCATGCACGTGGCTGAATTAAAACGGATGGGAGCAGATATAAAAATAAATGGCCACAGCGCCATTGTTAAGGGTATTAAGCAACTTAAAGGGGCCCCGGTAATGGCCACGGATCTTCGGGCCAGCGCCTCCCTGGTCGTGGCAGCTCTTGCAGCACATGGGATTACGGAGATTTCCAGAATATACCATCTTGAAAGGGGGTATGAGGATATGGTGGGAAAACTTCAGGCCCTTGGAGCCAAGGTGCGCAAGGAAAAAGAATGATCAGGGCAGAGGCAGGCAAACTTCGGTAGTGGTTCCCTGATTTTTCATGCTGGTAATAGTGATATTGCCCTGATGAGCCTTGACAATCTGATGTACTATGGAAAGACCGAGTCCTGTGCCATTTTCTCTCGTAGTAAAGAAGGGTTCATAGATCTTATTGATGATGAGAGCAGGTATGCCTCGGCCAGTATCGGCTATGGTAATAACAGTTTTTTCAGCTCCAGTATCATCCTCTATCTCTCTGGCACTGATATGAATTTCGCCCTCCATATTTCTTAAAGCTATGCAGCTGTTGTGCAGGAGGTTAAGGAGCACCTTGTGGATCTGCTGCGGATCAGCCCAACAGGCCATTTTTTCTGGTATATCAACTACGGAGCTGCATTTTTGAGGCCAGTCTAGCGTATGCTGCAGGACCTGAATCATTTCCTGAACCAGCGGCAGCAGCGGAATAAATTCTTTTTCAGGTTCCATGGGTTTTGAAAAAGAAAGAAAGTCACTGATTGTGCTCTGCAATCTGATGCATTCTCTGGTAATTATGTTCATCAAGCCCTGGTTACGGGGATTGATATCTCCGCTTGCATCAAGCAATTCGGCCGCGCCGGAGATTGCCGCAAGAGGATTGCGCAATTCATGGGCGATGCCGGCTGACATTTCTCCAATGGTTGCCATTTTTTCAGCCTGCAGGATCTGCTTCTCCATCTGCTTGGTTTCACTGAGGTCCTGGAGGGTGATGACATCGTATTTGTCTTCTGTGCCAGGCATGTTCAGTTTAGCAAATGAATAGCCGATGGGGATGATGTTCTTGTCTTTTCTTGTAATTTCAACTTCCGAGCGGAAATTCATGCCGGTATCAAGATTGAGACCTGGAAACGTTTTGGTTATATCCTGGCCGATAATCTCATCTGCGTTAAAACCGGTAATATTCTCAGCAGCAGGGTTAATTGAAATGATATTTTTCTGGTTGATGACCGTAATAATACCGGAAGGAATATCCTCGAAAATCTTTTTGTACAGTACTGCCAGCTGGTCATACTTCAGTGTTGTTGTAATGAGCGCTTTTTCAGTACGGCGTAATTTTTCCGAAAGCAGGGCGCTTAATATGGCGGCAATGAAGAAGGTCAGGCCGTGGATAGAAAATAAATTCAAAACGGAGCGCAAGTCTTTAACAGGCCTGTACCAGAAATCTTCAAAAAAAACGGGATGATATCCATTATATTCAAGAGCCAGGATAATCCCGTAGGCGATAGTGCTGGCTGCAGCCGGTGTCAGGCCGCCTCTGCGGAAGAGAATATAACTTCCCGCGATGATGGGGAAAAAATAGAGGATGGTGAAGATGGACTGACTGCCGCCGCTGTAATAGATAAGTATGCTTATGAGAAGAACGTCTATAAGTATCTGGGCATAAGCAAAAGTGGAGTAACGCCTGATGAATTTCAGAACCAGCGCCGAACAGATGGTGTAGATGTAAACACCTGCAATGAAAGCAACCACATAATAAAAGGAAGGGACAATAATGTGCTTTTCAGCGGACTGCAGCATAAAGTTTATGCCCAGGAGCAGCGTTAAAAAAACAACACGCACAAAAAGCATCCAATGCAACTGTTTTTTAAACAACTCAGCCGCAGCATCATTTTCAAACGGTTTGGCAATGAATGAATTGAGCACTGGGGGAGAACCTCAAAGATGGAAAATTTTATTTGATACCATACTTTTGAACCTTATAGCGCAATGACCGGAAACTGATTTTTAAGAGTCCTGCGGCTTGTATCTTCGAATTATCCGTTTTGGCAAGTGCATGTTCAATCATCTCTTTTTCAAGAGTTGCCATTACTTCATCCAGGCCCTTGTTATATAATTCATCTTCTGATTCAACGGAGATGAAAGCCCTGGCGTTTTTTTCAACAGGTTTACCGTCTTTTTTATAGCTGGAAAGGGTAAGACTTTCTGGCAGAATAATATTTGATGACTCCAGGGCAACACCTCGCTCAATAATATTTTCAAGCTCGCGGACGTTGCCGGGATAATCATAACCCATGAGCACTTGCATGGCATATGAGGAGATCTCCTGAACGGTTTTCTCCATTTTGTCAGAATATTTTTTCAGGAAGTGATCGACCAGCAGGGGGACATCACCTTTTCTTTCGCGCAAGGAAGGGACCCTGAGAGGCACAACCGCCAGGCGGTAGAAAAGATCCTCACGGAAACGGCCAGCAATTATTTCCTCTTCCAGGTTCTTATTGGTTGCGGCAATAATCCTGACATTTACTTTAATAGTGTCAGTGTCACCGACACGTTTTAATTCACGTTCCTGCAGAACCCGTAAAAGTTTGGTCTGGATCAGAGGGGTAAGTTCGCCTATCTCATCAAGAAAGACACTGCCGCCGTCGGCCATTTCAAACAGTCCGATTTTGTTAGAGATGGCACCTGTGAAGGCACCTTTGACATGGCCGAAAAGTTCACTTTCGAGGAGGCTTTCCGGGATGGCACTGCAGGTTATGGGTACAAAAGGCTTATGGCGGACCTTGCTCAGGTTATGGATGGCCTGGGCAACCAGTTCTTTTCCCGTCCCGGATTCTCCATAAATAAGTATACTTGCAGGGGTTGGGGCAATACGGGAGATAAGGTTATATATTTTCAGCATCTCGGGGCTTTTGCCAATGATGCCTTCAAAGGAACCGGTTAAGGCTGGGGCTTCACCAGTTTTGTTTGAAACAGTAGCTGCAATAGCCGATTTGATTATTTTGACAATCTCATCAACCTTGAAAGGCTTGGTTATATAATCAAAGGCGCCACTTTTCATGGCAACCACAGCGTTTTCCGGTGAAGCATATGCGGTTATCATGATTACGGGAATAGAGTTGTTGATCTCCTTGATTTTTTCGAGCAGAGACAGGCCACCCATGCCAGGCATTCTGATATCGGAGAGGACAAGGTCAAAGTCCTCGTTCTGCATGAGATCAAGAACGCTGGATGCATCGGAAGCAGTGGTAACTCTATGGCCCTCTTTTTCAAGGAGGATCTTCAGAAACTCCCGCATGCTGAGTTCGTCATCAACCACGAGGATGGACGGCATTTTTATCTCCTAGATAGTTCTATCAATCCTGCTGATAACAAAAATAGTGATTAAAGTCTTCATTATTAGGATGTTAGTCGGGCATCAACCGCACTGAATGGTTACAATATGACTCCTGTATTGTCAACGCACAATAATAACTTGCGCAAGTCATATGAGTTACTTATAAGTAATATAAATAATTAAAAAGGGCTTCTAAATCTGCATGCACGGGCCCAATTCGTTTTATATTATTGGTAATGACAGTAGTGACTGCAGATAAGGAAGTGTACGTTTTAATGGGACATAAAGCGGGTTATCAATATTAATATATTGGCGTGCCGGCCTCTTATCTATAAAAACATTAATATATTCATTTTGCTGTTCGTTTAAAAGAAAAAGGTGATGCAGGATGTGTGTCGCAATACCATCGAAGATTATCAGCAAAGAAGGTTTATTGGCGACCATTGAGGTATATGGTGCCAGGCGCCAGGTCAATCTCATGCTGCTCCCTGAAGAGGCAGAAATAGGCGATTATGTACTTGTGCATGCCGGTTTTGCTATTCAGAAGGTTGATGTTGAGGCTGGAAAGGAGTCATTAAAGCTTTTTGACGAAGTTTTGCGGACAATGGGAGTGGATCCTGAAAATGCATGAGGCATCTATTGTCATGAGTTTGCTTGAGACGGTATCCGACCTTTGTCAGCAGGAAGGCTATAACTCCATAGAATCGGTGCGGCTTAAAGTGGGAAAGGTGGCAGGAATACTTCCTGAAGCGCTTCTCTTTGCGTTTGATGCGGCAAAGTCAGATACTATTGCCAATAAAGCGGAATTGATCATTGAATATGTTGCCCTCGGTGGTTTTTGTTGTGACTGCGGTTCGCAGTTTGACTCTGAAGAACGATACATATATGCCTGTCCTGCCTGCAAATCCAGCGCGATAAAAATTACCAGAGGAGACGAGTTGCAGATAATTGACATGGAAGTAAACTGAATAACTAGCGCGGGTTCCAATCAAAAAATAAATTTGTATATTCCGCCCAACATAATCCCGGTGAAATCCAATGATACGATTGTCAAATAGTGGGGTCATAATACCTTTTCTAATGCTTTTGGCTTTTATGCCAGTTGCTACAGCCCAGGCAAAAGTCGACTGGGAAGTTTCCAGTGCTGTCCAGCTTGATGAAACACCCATAGATATTGCCCAAACACAAGGCGGTGATCTAACATTTCTTCTCACCGACGAGGCGAAAGTAGTCATCTATTCAGCAGCCGGTAAAATTGTCGGCACGATACCGGTCGACCCCTCTGTGACTGACATTGCCGTTTCTGCAAAAGGTGAGCAGCTCTATCTTATAAACAGTAAGCGCAAGACACTGCAAACGGTTGATATAAATTTCATCGTTGAAATAAATGCTGGGGATTCACCCTTTCTTGGGCCTGCCGGAGCCAAGGTTGTGCTTGCTGTTTTCAGTGATTTCCAATGACCTTACTGCGGCAAGATGATGCCGCTATTCGAGCAGGTGCTCGACAAATACCCTGACAGTGTAAAAGTGGTTTTCAAGCATTATCCGTTATCTTTTCACGAGCAGGCGCTTCCGGCGGCTCTTGCCTCCATGGCAGCTGCGAAGCAGGGCAAGTTCTGGGAGTATCATGACGAACTTTTTATCAACCAGAAAAGTCTGGACCAGAAAAAATATCTGGAAATCGCCGAAAATCTGGGCTTGGATCTCAAGAAATTTTCTCTTGATATGATGAGGCCCTCGTTGCGCCAGAAAATTGAACAGGATGTTGCTGAGGCCAAAAAAGCAGGCGTCACTGGAACCCCTACCATTTTTGTTAATGGCAGGAAAGTGAAGAACCGTGGTATTGCAGCCATAAGCAAACTCATTGATGAAGAACTTGCTGACGGAAACAATTAACAATCAAGAAGGGCTAATAGCCGGCATATGTCTAAAAAAAAGCTTACTTTCGAAGATAATAATTTAACAAGGCTTTTATATGGCGATCTGAATAAAAATTTGAGCACTATCGAAAGAACAGTTGGCGTTTCTGTAAAAACAAGGGGAAATGAACTGACACTTGAGGGTTTGCAGCATGAAGTTGAACTGGCGGCAATCGCACTGGAGCAATTATACGAGCTGCTGAAGGCCGGTTACCCTGTATATCCTACAGATGTGGCTTACGGGCTGCGTATTCTTGAGCGCTCGTCAAAGGCCAACCTGAAAGAAATATTCCTTGACCGGGTTTATATTACTGCAAACCAGAGGGTGGTTTCCCCGAAAAGCGTCAACCAGAAAAAATATATTGATTCGATAAGGAATAATGACATTGTTTTTGGTATAGGTCCGGCCGGTACCGGCAAGACCTATTTGGCCGTGGCAATGGCCATCTCAGCATTAACCGGCAGCCAGGTTAAAAATATTATACTGACACGGCCAGCTGTTGAAGCGGGAGAGAAACTTGGTTTTCTTCCCGGGGACATGGCCCAGAAAGTTGATCCTTATCTGCGCCCTCTGTACGATGCCTTAAATGATATGCTGGGAAGGGAGAAAGTCGTTGAATATATTGAGCGGGGAATAGTAGAGATAGCACCCCTTGCCTTTATGCGCGGACGCACATTGAACAGCGCTTTTGTAATTCTTGATGAAGCCCAGAATACCTCCCATGAACAGATGAAAATGTTCCTCACCAGACTCGGGTTTGATTCCAAAGCTGTTATTACCGGGGATATAACCCAGATAGACCTGCCGGCAGGAAAACAGTCAGGACTTATTGAGGCGTCCCGCATTCTGAAAAGCATTAAAGGCATAGGATTCTGCACGTTTACCGATGTGGATGTTGTCCGTCATCCGCTGGTGCAGCAGGTTATCCGGGCTTATGCCAAGAAAGAAACGAAGCAGGGTGATAAACAAAGCAGGACAAGAAAGTTAAAGTCAGCCAAGAAATAGTCTATTCATACGCTGAAGATGCATGACAACTCCTGATAATCGCATAATTTCCTAGACATCCCATGCCTGTTCTTTTTAGAAATGAGTTCTGGAGCCAACTACCCCGGGTCAACGAAGCGCTGGTGCGGCGGACAGCGGAGCGTCTCCTGGTATTGACGGGGATGCCCGATGCAGAATTGAGTCTCCTCCTGGCAGATGATAAACAGATTGCCGAGTTAAACAGTTCCTGGCGCAGGAAAAACGGTCCAACCAATGTCTTGGCTTTTTCATTGACAGAGGGGCCCGATTCTGCAATGGCCCTGAATATGCTTGGTGATATCGTCATTTCAGTGGAGATTGCTGCCCGGGAAGCAGAAAAAGCGGGACTTTCCCTGCATTCGCACTTGCAGGAACTGCTTGTACATGGATTTCTGCATCTTATAGGGTATGATCATGAAAAGTCAGGTTCTGAGGCAGTAAGAATGCATAACAAAGAAAGAGAACTTTTGCAGGAACTTACGAAAAAGAGGAGAGAGAAAATGATAAAACTCGCGGTAAATGTCGATCATGTTGCAACGTTACGTGAGGCTCGCGGCACCAGCGAGCCCGATCCCGTTCTTGCCGCAGGCATCTGCGAACTTGCGGGAGCTGAAGGCATTGTCGTCCATTTACGTGAGGATAGAAGACATATCCAGGACCGGGATGTCAGGTTGCTGCGCCAGACGGTTAAAACGAAACTCAATCTGGAAATGGGGGCAACGGAGGAGATTATCAAGTTCGCCCTGGACATACAGCCGGATATGGTGACCCTTGTGCCTGAAAAAAGAAAGGAGTTAACCACGGAAGGCGGGTTAAATGTAGCCGGCCAGAAAAAGAAGCTCAAAATGGTAATCGACCGGATGAATGATGCTGGAATTCCGGTGAGTTTATTTGTTGACCCGGACTCTCGCCAGATTGGGGCGGCGAAGGACGCCGGAGCCACTTTTGTGGAAATCCATACCGGCAGATACTCTGATGCTGCAGGTGAAGAAGAAAGAGATCAGGAGTTTGAACTGATAGCATCTGCTGCTGAAGAGGCCTATGAAGCAGGACTGAGGGTGAATGCCGGACATGGACTTAACTATTTTAATACTGGCAGGATTGCCGCGCTTGATACCATCGAAGAACTCAGCATAGGGCATGCCATAATGGCGCGCGCCATTATGGTTGGACTGGACCAGGCTGTGCGTGAGATGCTGGGCCTTATGATTTGATTTTAGAGCTGAAGGCCCAACAATCATTTACTGTTGAACAAGGGTGATGATGAAGGTCGCGCCCTTTCCTATCTTACTTTCAACCGCAATAGAACCGCTATGCTCTTCGATAATATTTTTGGCGATTGCAAGCCCTAGCCCGGTGCCTCGGTTCTTGTCCGTAAAAAAGGGAGTAAATACCATTGCCAGTTTTTCCTTTGAGATACCGACTCCGGTGTCCTTTATCATGATGACAATCATTTCCTTTTCTTCTGCCGACAAAGAGGTACTTATTGAGAGTGTGCCGCCATCGGGCATGGCTTGTATTGCATTGATGAAGAGATTGAGAAAAACCCTGTAGAGTAAATTCTGATCCATATTCATCGGTTTAAGGTCAGAATTCAAATCATTCTGAACTGTTATCCGGTTCTTGGCAAATTCAGGCTTCATGAATTCTTCTACCTTGATTATCAAGTCATTAATGAGTCCTTTGGTAAATTGGGGCACCTGAGGCCTGGCAAAATCTAAAAACTCCCGGACAATACCATCCAGTCTGCTCGTCTCCGTTATTATGATTTCAGAAAGATGTTTGCTCGCCGGAGCCTGATCCTTCAATCTTTTATTGAGGATTTCAGCAGTGCTGAGGATGATGCCCAGAGGATTTTTTATTTCATGGGAAACAGAGGCTACCATTTCACCAAGGCTTGCCAGGCGTTCAGAATGAAGGAGTTTATTCTCTAAACGGCGACGTTCCTCGTTTCGCGCTTCATTAATCTGGTCCGCTTTGGTCACAATTCGCGTCAGGATGAAGAAAAGGGTTCCCATAATCAGAATGGAGACAACAATAATAGTAAGCTGAAGCCGGAGTATGGCCTCCATGTCATCTGAAAGGTCCTGTACGACTTTGGTCACTCCCATAATATCATCAGTTCTTTCACTGAGAGGATTTTCCCGGCGAAAGGGGATATAGGTCATAAGTTTTGAAGATATCGGTTCCGATCCGGGCAGCAGGCTCAAAAGAGAGGCAGTAGACATGAGGCGGGAACTGTGAATCCCATTGAGCGCTCTTTCGTATTCCTTGCCACCTGTATTACGAACTCCTACCTCTTCAGCAATAGTACTGTAGGAGATTATATTTTCCGTGGAGTCGAAAATGGTTACCGAGTCAACCTTTAGGCCTTCGGTTGTATTACGGACAACCGTGTCAAGTCTTTTAAATTGTGTCGGATTCCGGAGAGCGATTTCGCCGTAACGCAGAGCTGTAGGTAAAACAAACTGCAAAAAAACCTGCCTGTTAACATGCTCAGCAAGAAGGAGCGAGTAAGACTCGCTGCGTGCGAGCATGACCTTTTTGGCATAGTTGGATATAACCCACGAGAGGACCATGGTGGTGACAAGCACAAGTCCAAGGCCGGTGAAAGAGAAAAACTTTACCAGCCGGAAAGGTCTTAGAGAGTCAATTTTAGATTGTTGAGAACCGGATGTTATCATTTAGCAGACTCCGCAACGTTTACACCGTGATGTATCGCAGGGGATGGTTGTTTTTTCACTTAAAGCTTTCTGGTATTCAGACCAGAGATATTTACGCTCAATACCGTGATCAATTATTTCCCAGGGAAAAGGCTCAGTTACGCCTCTCTGGCGCAGAGTGTAATAATCCGGATTGATATTTTCATTAATAATAGCCTGTTTCCAGGTGCAATTATTGCGCAGCATCGCCAATAAGGCAAGACCGACCCTACGGTCTCCCATGGAGAGAACAGCCTGGAAAAAAGCCTTTTCAGGACTTTCGGTCTTGATGCGAATGTTTGGTTCAGCGGTAATTTTTTTACGTAGAAATTTCAGTTTCTGTTTCAAAAGAGCAACTTTTTCCATGGGATGAAATTGAAATGGTGTCCAAGGCTTTGGAATAAAACAGTTTATGCTCAGCGTTAAGGTGCTGAGCCTGCCCCTGGAGCGCCCGACAGTCAAGATTTTTTTCTTCACCTTCAAGATAAGGTCTACCATTTCATTGAGGTCTGCTTGTGATTCGGTTGGCAGGCCTATCATAAAATAGAGTTTCAGGTTCTGTATTCCTTTTTTTACAAGTAATTCAGCAGCAGTGAGTACATCGTTTTCTGTTATACCCTTATTGATAACCAGCCGCAAGCGCTCAGAACCCCCATCAGGAGCAATAGCGGCACTTTTTAGTTTACTGCTGCCCAGCAGTTCCAGGAGAGAAGAATTAATGATATCTGCCCGCAAAGAAGAAAAAGACAGGGCGCATGACTGTTTGGAAAGATAGTCAGCTATCAGGTTGACATCTTCCGCGCGGGCCATTTCCATGCCAAGAAGCCCAACCCTTTCAGTGTTGTCAGGCCTTGCATCAATAGCATTAATTATTGTTTGAGCGCTCCATAGCCGTGGCGGTCGATAGATAAAACCAGCTGCACAAAACCTGCAGCCGCGACTACACCCCCGTCCCAGTTCTGTCATATAGAGATCGGAAAATTCCGCCTGTGGGGAGAGAATCTGGGAATGGGCCGCAACAGATCCGCATGAATCCATAATTACTTTTTTAATTCGCGGAGGAAGTGTTGCATGTTCTTTTTTGGGAGTGTTGGAAAGGAGAGCACCATCAGGGGCATACACAACCTCATAGAGACCGGGAGCATAACATCCGGGGAGCTTTGTCCCAATTTCCTCCAGAAGTTTCACTTTGCTTTTTCTGTTTATTCCCGGCAACAAAAGCTCCATGGCAGAGTCCAGGATCGGTTCCGCTTCACCGATAATGAAAAGATCGACAAAAGGGGCCAGTGGTTCTGGATTCATGAATGTGGCAACGCCACCGGCAACAACCAGGGGTTGTCCGCCTGCAGCCATAGCAGAGACAACCTGGCTTTTTTCAGTTCTTTCGCATGCCAGTAACGGGATGCCTGACATCTCCAGCAGCATGAGCATGTACTGATAATCTTGTTCGAAACTGACGGAGAAAAAAAGTAGAGGGAAATCGGCAAGCGGCCTGCCTGATTCGATGGATACAGGTTTTATCCCTGAATCCGGAAGAAAAACCCTTTCAGCTACAATGGCATCATCACGGTTCAGCAGCTGGTAGACAAGCTGTAACCCGAGATTGGACATTCCGAGTGCATACTTGTTTGGGAATATGAGAGCGATTGGGACCCGGTTTTTCCACTTTTTCTTAATACTCCCCTTTTCATGGAATAACTGTTCCCTGTTGCCGTCAACTCCAGCAGTCAATCTTGATTTTCGCCCCATAAATTACTAACATCAGCTGTCAGAAAGGAAGAGTCTATTGCAGCAGGTTTAATTGATTCAAGCATAATAAGTCTCAGTCGGCAAAAGGGCCTCCAAAAAACAAAAAGTTACAGAAGGGAAACCAGTTCGCCGCACATTTTTTTGCAAGAGATGATAAATTGTCAAGATGGATATTCACGATTCAAATAATACGCACCTTGCACAGGTGCTCGATATATTAAGAAACAGAGAAGGGATATAATGTTAAACAATCCGCGCACAACAAATATGAAAGTATAGTAACCATTCTGGGGGAGAAGGCAATATAATCTCAAATCCTTCTGTTTGCCTCTGCGTTAATCTGCAGCCTGACGTAAATATGTAGGTGTTTCCAGTTCTGCCTCGTCCAGAGTATTGGGAAAGGGCAATGACTGTTTCCTGACAAGTCCCGGATTACGGCGGTTAAAGATTTTGTTCGACCTGCTGAAGTTGTTGCCGGAAGAAATTTCAGGATTATTTCTGGCCTCAAGGTTTCTTTCCCGAGATTGGTCTTTATTGGCAACGGCTTGAATAGGCCTCTTGATAGTTTCAGCCTCTTCCATACCGTTTACGCCGGTGGCGATAACCGTAACCCGTATCTCGTCATTGAGGCTGTCGTCAAAAAGCGCCCCAACAATGATATTTGCATCTTCGTGAGCCTTCTGGGATATGAGGTTTGATGCTTCCATGAACTCATTCATTGTCAGAGAGTCTTCTGAAGCTGAAATGTTGATAAGCACACCTCTAGCGCCGTTAATTCCCACATCCTGCAACAAAGGATTGTCAATTGCGCGTTTCGCAGCTTCTATGGCACGATTCTCACCTACACCCACACCTGCTCCCATGAGTGCCGGTCCTACTTCTTGCATGACTGCTTTGAGATCGGCGAAGTCGACATTCATATGGCCGGGAAGGTTTATAAGGTCAGTAATTCCTTTTACGGCCTGCAACAGGACCTCATCAGCCTTTTTCATCATGTCCATGAGCTTGCTGCCTTTCTGCATGATGGTCAGAAGACGGTCATTGGGAATTGTGATAATAGTGTCCACATGTTTCTTTAATTCCTTCCAGCCTTCTTCAGCTTTTTTCATCCTGGTCTTTGCTTCAAAAAAGAAAGGCTTGGTTACAACAGCAACTGTAAGTGCCCCCATCTCCTTACTGAGTTTGGCAATCACGGGTGCACCACCGGTTCCTGTGCCACCCCCGAGGCCGGCTGTAATAAAGACCATGTCAGAGCCTTTGAGTACCGCCCGAATCTCTTCCAGACTCTCAAAGGCGGCCTCTTTACCCCGTTCAGGGTCAGCTCCGGCCCCAAGCCCTTTTGTTATACCGGGGCCCAGTTGCAGGCACACATCAGCTCTGGAATTTTCCAGGGCTTGCATGTCAGTGTTGGCGGCAATGAATTCAATCCCCCGGAGATTGTTTTCGACCATTGTATTGACAGCGTTTCCTCCACCACCACCGATGCCAATAACCCTGATCCGGGCCAATGTTTCTTCTGCCATTCGAAATTCCATCTTCTTTCCCCCTTCTTTCTGTTCGTTTTGACTATTTGAATCGTAAAGTAGAACGGTTTATTCTTTATATGATTGTCACATGCTATTTTATGTTTTGCCGGCTACAGATTGTTGCTGAACCAGCCTTTTACCCAACCGACTACACCTCCTATGGCCTTTTTGCCCGGGACCCGCCATTTCTTTCCGGATGCATGCCTGCTTGCATAAAAAACAAGCCCTACACCTGTTGCATGCTGAGGAGAGTTAATAGTTTCCGGTGCCTCATTGATATGGCGGGGATATCCAATTCTTACAGGCAGATCAAAAATCTGCTCTGCCAGATCGACAATATGCTCAAGAAGGGCTGTGCCGCCGCATATGACAACTCCGGCATTTAATCTGTCCTTGTATGTAGAGTCGATCATTTCCTGGTTGAGGATTATCAGCATTTCCTCAATTCTCGGTTCCAGGATTTCGCCCATGATCCGCTGTTTGACTTTTCGGGGTTTTCTGTCCCCCACAGTAGGGACTTCTATACTATTGTCGCCATTTATCATGGCGGTCAGGGCAGAACCGTAAAGATTCTTTAAGCGTTCAGCCTCTTGAAATGGGGTGCGCAGACCAACAGACAGATCGTTGGTCAGGTTATTGCCACCCAGTCCGAGTTCATAGGTATGCTTGATTGTGCCGCCGGAAAAGATGGCCAGATCAGACGTGCCTCCACCTATGTCAAGCAGTCCGACACCCAGGTCCATTTCCTCGCGGGATAGCACAGCATTTGCTGAGGCCAAGGATTCAAGAATAATATCAGCAACCTCAAGGCCTGCCCTGTTGCAACACATTACAAGGTTATGGATTGAGGTTGTATCGCCAGTTACAATGTGGACATTTGTCACCAGCCTGACCCCGGTCATTCCTAAGGGATCCTGAATGCCGGTGTGGTCATCAACCATGAATTCCTGGGGAAGAACATGGATAATTTGTTGATTCTGCGAAAGGTTAACTGCCCTTGCAGCATCAATAACGCGGTTGATGTCATCCTGCCGGATTTCCCGGTTTTTGATACCGACGATGCCCGGGCTGTTGAAACCTTTAATATGGCTGCCGGCGATACCTACACATACGGTGTTGATTTCGCAACCTGCCATTTCCTCAGCCTGTTCGACCGCCATACGGATCGAATGCACCGTGCTTTCGATGTTAACGACCACGCCCTTTTTCAGACCTATTGAAGGATGGGTGCCTATACCGATAATATCAATTTTCTCCTCGAAAGCTTCGCCGATAACAGCACAGATTTTTGTGGTGCCGACATCAAGCCCGACGATCAATTCGCCCCGTAGCTTTTTTTCCATTTCTTTCATCCCCGATGTATCCTGCCGGTTTCAATTTTACCGACCAGAATAGTATCCTTCTGATAATCTAAGCGGATATATAAAACTTCAGCAAATTCCCGCGTTTTATAGAGGTCTTTCAAAACTTTTACCAGCCGGTAATAACGTGTTGAAATTTTTCCTTCAGTCCCCAGATATATAGGGAATGGTCTGTCAAGCAGATAAAGAATAAGCTCACCTTGTTCTGTGATATGAATATCCGAGATATTTTGCTGGGGCAGTATCGGGTTATTTCTATTGGCTAACTTCAGTAATTCAAAAACATCCTGGAGTGGTTTAGAAACATGTGCTGAGTCTTTCGTGTCAAAACTATAATTTTCAAGCCCGGTGATAACTGGAAAGTCAAGTTCCTGTGAAGGGTTTGCCGCTGCAATAATCTGACCGTTGTCGTCGAGGTAAAACAGTCCCGTATCCCTGTTCAACAAGGCCACAGGATTTTTTTCCTTCAAGTTGATCAACAACCTGTTTGGCCAGTCACGGATGACATCTGCCTTGGCAATCCATGGATGGCTTTCGAGTAATTCCTGCACCTGGACCACATTGATAGCCAGAAGATTGGAATGGATATCAACTCTGCTTAAGGCGGCAATCTGCTCCTTGCTTGTCATGCGGTTGTTATTGATCCGGACAGATGTTATTTGGAAGAAATCACACTGGCACAGCCTGTGATATATATGCTTGACCCCGAATCCAAGACCCAGGAGAAGAATCAGAAGCCCCATAATCTTGATAAGCAGTTTTGACTGCTTTAAGGCATGTTTGGGGCCTTTGGGGTTTTTGATTGATTTGATCTCTATGCTTGCAGCATGTGGCATATTCATTTGTCTTACACTCCACCCAAAATATGGACCTCAGGTTCAAGCTTGATGCCAAATCGTTTATAGACTTCCTGTTGCACAGTCTGCATGAGATGCAAGATGTCAGCGGCTGAAGCCTTGCCGGTATTTACAATGAAATTGGCATGCTTTTCGGAAATTTTTGCACCACCGACTGAAAATCCTTTTAGCCCTGCCTTTTCAATCAAGCGTCCGGCAGAGTCAGCCGGTGGATTTTTAAAGAAAGAACCGGCACTCGGTTCTGCAACAGGTTGATTTCTTCGGCGCAGTTCCTGGTATTTTCTGCATGTTGCTTTAATGATATCTTTACTGCCTGGTGTTAAACTAAACGTTGCCGAGAGCAGAATCATATTGTGTGGCAAGGACCATTTTCTGTAAAAAAATCCTAGATTTCTTCCTTGTTCAGGAAATATATCGCCATTGCTGTTCATGAGGAGAACCTCATCAACGAGGCTGCCAATTTCGTATCCCCAGGCTCCGGCATTCATGACAATTGCCCCGCCGATACTTCCCGGGATACCGACTCCAAATTCCAGGCCGGATAAATTCTGCGAAATGCAGTAATTCACAAGCTTGGGAAGCAGGCATCCTGCACCGGCGCGGATGAGAACCTTTTCTTTTTTCCGGGTAATGCTCGAATTCATGAGTTTTTCAATAGATCTGAATTCCCCTTCCAGGATAATGACGACCCCCGCAAGTCCTGTATCAGGGACCAGAATGTTGCTGCCTCTGCCAACAATCCACCAGCCAATTTCATGCTTTTTCAACCAGAGGATCAATTTATTGAGTTCCTGGTTGTTCGTTACAGAAATAATAGCCTCTGCCGGTCCACCGACTTTGAGAGTAGAGAACTGCGACATGGGACTGTCCCATAAAATTCTACCCTGCCAGAAACGATCAAGATCCCTTGCATGTGAATTAAGTCGCGCCATTATTTCAGTCAATCAACCTTTTTTAGTCCTGCAGCATTTTCAGCAGTTTTTCACCAGCCTGCCAGATGTTCCCGGCTCCCAATGACAAGACCACGTCACCAGGGGCAAGAATGTCCATGGCCTTGTCTAGGAGCTCGGAAAAACTTGGTTCAAAATAAGCATGTCTATGACCATGCTTCTTTATGCCATTTAACAGTGCTTCGGCAGTCACACCAGGGATTGGGGATTCGCTGGCACTGTATATTTCGGTTAAAAGAAGGATGTCAGCCTCATGAAAGGCTGTATAGAATTCTTCTGCCAAGGCCTTTGTTCTTGAATAGCGATGTGGCTGAAACAGAACCACAAGCCTGCGTTCAGGCCACGCATCACGTAGGGCGGAGAGGGTTGCCCGTATTTCAGTCGGATGATGTCCATAATCATCGACAACCGTAATGTCTCTCCATTCTCCTTTAACTTGCAACCTGCGCTGCACCCCCGAAAAACTTTCTAAAGCAGCAGCAATAGTTGCAAACGGGATATCCAACTCCAACCCTACAGTGATGGCGGCTAAGGCATTGAATACATTGTGTACTCCGGCCAGGGGAAGATTGACTTCACCAAGGACAACATTTTCTACGCAGACTTCAAACCGGGTGTTAAGCCCGGAAGTGTTAATTCCTTTGGCATAGACGTTTGCCTGGCTGGTCAGGCCATAGGTCAGGAATCTTTTCTTGACCTCGGGCAGGATTGAGGCAACGTGGGGATCGTCCAGGCAGAGGATGACCGCGCCGTAAAAGGGAATTTTGTCGATGAAATCAAGAAATACAGCTTTGATCTGTTCAATTGAACTGTAGTAATCCAGGTGTTCTAGGTCAATGTTGGTAACAACCTCAAGGACCGGGGCAAGCTTCAAAAAGGAGCCGTCCGATTCATCCGCCTCGGCAATGAGAAAGTCTCCTTCTCCCAGTTTGGCATTAATTCCCCCCAGACAGTCGACTTTACCACCGATTACAACGGTTGGATCAAGTCCTGCCTCGGCAAGAACCCAGGCCACCATGGATGTGGTCGTTGTTTTGCCGTGACTTCCGGCAATGGCGATGCCGAACTTGGTGAGTCGCATCAGTTCTGCCAGCATCTCGGCCCTGGGAATGACGGGGATAAGAGAATTCACGGCAGCTTCGACTTCCGGGTTGTCAGCAGCAATGGCCGAGGAAATGACCACAACATCAGCTCCGTTTATCCAGGCGGCGTCATGGCCGATATGCAAGGTTCCGCCCAGGGCCTGCAGGCGGCGGGTTATGTCAGACTCCTGCAGGTCTGATCCGCTGATCCTGTAGCCAAGATTCAGCAACAGTTCTGCAATGCCGCTCATGCCGATACCGCCAATGCCTACGAAGTGTATATGTTTGCTTTTACTGTACATTTTACGTGTTCTTACATTTATGCGTTTATCAGAAGGCTAAAATTTTTCCACTATTCTCTGCTAATTTGTCTTTCATGAGTTCCATGCATATGCTGACTATCGTTCCTGTGGCTTCTGGTTTAGCAACCTTTCCAGAGTTTATTGACATTTCTGCCAGAAGTTTTGTGTCAGCCAGAAGTCGTGTTATTTCCATGCCGAGTTTTTTCCCGTCCAGTTCAGCTTGCCTGAACATGCGGGCACCTCCTGCTTCGACAAGATAGCGACCGTTGATCTCCTGGTGATTGTCTGCAGCAAATGGAAACGGCACAAGAATTACAGGCTTGTGGAAAACTGTGAGTTCTGCCAGGGTGGTGGCTCCCGCTCGTGAGACGACAAGGTCGGCCTGGGAGTAAATCTCTGCCATGTCACTGAAAAATGCTTGCACCCTTGCATTGATCCCGAGTTCAGCATATTTTTGCCGTACATGGATTTCGTCATGCTCACCCGTCTGGTGGATAATATTGGGTATCGGTGTACGATCGGCCAAAGAGCTTGCAGCTGCTTCAAGCATAAGGCTGTTCAAGCGCTGTGCGCCCTGACTGCCACCTAAAATCAAGAGTGTCAAGGGCTCCTGGTATTTTTTCTGGGCCACCTGGTTTGCTGTCTTTACAATTTTGCTGCGCACCGGATTGCCGCTTAATATGGTTTTTGCGGGTGAAAAATATTTTTCACTTCCAGGCAGAGAAACAAATATCCTGTCAGCTATATGGCCCAGCAGTCTGTTAGCCAGACCTGGTATGGAATTCTGTTCATGTATGCAGGTCGTGACACCCAGCAGACGGGCTGCGAGAATTACCGGCCCAGTTACATAGCCACCGACACCAAAAACAAGATCTGGTCCGAATTTTCGGATAATCCTGACAGCTTCGAAAAGCGCTGCCGGTTGTTGCAGCATGGCCCGTATTTTTGCCGCCGCGTTTTTGCCTTTTATGCCCTGGCTTTTGATGGTCATGGCAACAAAACCGAGGTCAGCCAGGGCGGTTTTGTCCACCTTTCTTTCTGTACCGATAAAAAGCACCTCGCAGCCGGGATAGGTCTGCATCATGGCCTGGGCCAGGGAGATACCCGGAAAGAGATGGCCGCCGGTCCCACCGCCGGTTATGATAAGTCGCATGCAGTGTGCTTTTTCGTCTTTCATCTTACTGTACTGCTATATTTTGATTGGTACTGGCAGAATTTTTCCGCAGCCCAAGGACAGATTTCCTGAAAACATCGCCGCGTTCAGCATAACTTGAAAACATGTCAAAGCTCGCGCAGGCAGGCGACAGCAAAACAGCGTCACCAGGCGCAGCAAGACTTGCAGCTCTTAAAACCGCTTCCTGGAGAGTGTCGAGCATCTCTACATTGGTAAATGCCAGAAAGGCGCGGGCCATTGTGTCTTTTGCTTCACCTATAAGCAGCATATGTTTAACTTTTTGGCGGACAGGCTCAACAAGGATTGAGTAATCTCCTCCCTTGTCCCTGCCGCCGGCAACAAGAATAACGGGTTGCTGCAAGGCTTCAAGGGCAGAGTAAACCGCCCCGACATTTGTAGCTTTTGAGTCATCGATATAGCTGACACCCCCAATCTCAGTCACCAGTGTCATGCGATGCTCAAGGGGTTTGAAGGAGGCAAGACCTTGTTGAATAGCCTGCTGCGGACAGCCCATAAGGCGGGCACCAAGAATTGCTGCAGCCGCATTTTGCAGGTTGGGGGAATTTTTAAAACCAGTGGCTGACAATTCGTAAGACTCGCCATGTATGTTGTTTGGAAGCGTGGACGAACTGCTGTTTTTCAGATGAACAGTACAACCATGAATTGATGCGCCGGCAAGATCAGCGAGATGTTCGCCGAAAAAGAACCTTTGGCTTGCAGGCCAAAGGCTTCTGCGGTTCATGATCTCAGCGTCGTCAGCATTAAGTATTGCGTAATCATCAGGACCCTGGGCAGCAAAAATTGTGAATTTGGAATCCACGTATGATGCAAAAGAGGCATATCGTTCCAGGTGGTCCGGTGTGATATTCAGCAGGATGGCGGTTTTAAAAGGCAGGCCTTTCTGGGAGCCGCCGGTATCCAGTTGAAAGCTGCTGACTTCAGCCACTACAATATCAGCATCCTGAGCACCGGAAATATAATCAAAAAGCGGGGTGCCGATATTGCCGCCGACAAAAACTTTACGGGCAGCAGCCTGGAAAATGTGGCCCAAGAGGGTGGTTACCGTGGTTTTGCCATTGGTACCTGTTACTGCAATTACAGGAGTCTGCATGAAATATGCCGCGACACCCAGTTCGCCAATGACGGGTATATTGAGGCGTCTGGCTTCATTCAGGGGTTTAATGGTAAGAGGGATTCCCGGACTGACGAATATAAGGTCAGCTGAGGTGAAAAGGTCAAGAGTATGCCCATCTGTCTCACAGAATATATTATTTCCCGTGAGCCATTCAATAAGTTCAGGGGATATGGAGCTTTTGCACGAGGATTCAGACACCGAGACTTTGGCACCATGCTGTAGGAAAAACCTGACTGCCGCCTGACCGGTTTTTCCTAAACCAACGACAACAACATGTTGGCCATGCAGTTCAAAGATGGTTTCCGGTTTTTCAAGTGATTTTGTCATGTTAATTACAATTATTGCCGTAAAAAGTTTAGCTTTACCTGAGTTTTAAAGTTGCAAGGGCCAGCAGAGCAAGAATGATGGAAATGATCCAGAAGCGCACCACAACCTTTGGTTCGGCCCAGCCTTTTTTTTCAAAATGATGGTGAAACGGGGCCATGAGGAATACCCGCTTGCCCCCGGAAATCTTGAAAAAGCCTACCTGGATTATTACAGACAGGGCTTCCATAACAAAAATACCACCAACAATTGCCAGCAAAATTTCCTGTTTCGTGATAATTGCAATGGTGCCCAGCGTTCCTCCCATGGCCAGTGAACCCACGTCACCCATGAACATCTGCGCTGGATAAGCATTGAACCATAGAAAACCAAGGGCACTGCCCACGAGTGCACCGCAATAAACAGCAAGCTCCCCGGAACCCGGCACAAAAGGTATCTGCAGGTAGTCTGACAAAACTGCATGGCCGGCCAGATAAGAAAACACAAGGTAAACTGAGCCGGTGATTATTATTGGTCCTGCAGCCAGGCCGTCCAACCCGTCAGTGAGATTTACAGCATTGGAAGATCCGACAATGACGAACATGGCGAAAATGACATAAAACCAGCCAAGGTCCGGTTTGAGAGCTTTAAAGAAGGGAACACTCAGATGTCCGTCGAAATTAGGGTGACTGTAAAGAATAACACCCAGGAGCAGGGCGCCGACTACCTGCAGGAGTAACTTGCCCCGAGCACTCAAACCTTTGCTGTTGTTTATGGTTATTTTTCTGAAATCATCAATGGCGCCGATTAAACCAAACCACAGCGTAACCCCTAATATGACCCAGACATAACGGTTGCTAAGGTTGGCCCAGAGCAGGGTGGTGTTGATAATGGTAAAAATGAGAAGCATGCCGCCCATGGTCGGAATGCCTTCTTTCTTAAGGTGCGTTTCGGGGCCGTCGTTTCTGACCACCTGACCAATGTGCAGATTTCTGATAAAGCGAATAAAGGCTGGGGCAACCAGAACAAAGAAAAGAAATGCGGTGACTGCGGCTCCAATGGTCCGAAACGTGATGTAACGGAAAACATTGAAACCTGCAAATAGGGTGTTTAGTGGGTATAGGAAGTGGTATAGCATGAGTTTTAGTTGCCCGCTCCCTTGAAAATGGAGTTTGTGTTATGTAGAAGTTCAAGTACTTCTTCCATGCGCATGCCCCTTGAGCCTTTAACTAAAAACCAATCACCGGATTCGATCTTGCCCTCCTGTACTAATTTCTGCAGCCAGAAGGCCAGATCTTTCTTGCTGTTGAATCCTTTGGCCGCAGCCGGGTCCATGCCGGCATTTCTTGCACTTGTGACCATGTTTTCTGCCTGGCTGCCGAAAGCGGCCAGAAAGTCGATGCCAAGCCTTTGCACTGCAGTGCCCAAAGCCGTGTGAGCTTCATCAGTTTTAATGCCTAACTCCAGCATGTCGCCCAGAACAGCCACAGCCCGGCGGTTTTTTTTCAGGTCCACCAGGGTGTTAAGGGCAGCCAGCATTGATGCAGGGTTGGCATTATAACAGTCGTTTAGCACCCTTACGCCTGAAGGCAGCTCTTCAACGCGGGCCCGTTTGTCATGAGGCCTGAAAGCAGCAAGTCCACTGGTAATTTCATCAATGCAGATGCCGGATCCGTGGGCCATTGCAGCTGCAGCAAGACTGTTTGTCACATTGTGCTTGCCCAGGCCCTGAATTGCGACCTGTCGTGTTTCTGTGCCGATATGGAGGCTAAATTTCATGCCGTTTTCACCCAGGCTTTGTATATTTGTTGCGCGAACAAGTGCATCCGGATGGCAGCCAAAGAATATTTTTTCCTGCCCTAATGCGGCAGCAAGAGAACTGACAATTTCGTCATCCAGGTTGACCGCGACCTTGCTCTCTGGTTTGAGGCCGGTAAAAAGTTCGTTCTTGGCTCGGGCCACTCCCCAGATATCTCCGAGACCTTCCAGGTGCGCCTCTTGAACGTTAATGATGCAGGCAACATCCGGATCGGCAATTTCCGTTAACCTGGCAATTTCACCTGGCCTGTTCATGCCCATTTCCAACACAGCTATCTCGTGCTCCGGTTCTAGTCTGAAAAGGGTTAAGGGCAGGCCGATCAGGTTATTGAAATTGCCTTCGGTTTTTAAAATTGCATGACTTTGACTGAGAATAGCCCCGACCATTTCCTTGACCGTGGTTTTACCGGAACTGCCGGTTATGGCAAGGACCCGCAAATCATTACTCCAGCGCCGCAAATTGCCGGCGAGTTGACCGAGGGCGGCAAGTGTATCGGGCACCAGCAGGACAGGGATGGACTGGTGAAAATCCATATCAGGTTGACTCTGGCCAGGGACGTGATTAATGAGAAGTCCGCTTGCCCCTTTTTGTATTGCTTTGCCGCAGAAGTTACTGCCATCAAAGTTTTCACCTTTCAGGGCAACAAAGAGATCGCCGGCTTGAATTGTCCTGGTATCGGTAGAAATGTTCTTGAAGGTTACGGATTTTTCAAGGGGAAAGAGAAGTTGTGCGCCGGTGATCTGTTGCACCCATTCAAGTTTCCAGGCTGGGGGTGCGCCGGACTTTGCCTGCAGTTGCATTTCAGCTTCAATCCGATCATCGAAGAAAATTGTTCCTTTTCTGTTAATCTGATAATTTTCATGCCCTTTGCCGCTGATGAGGACGACATCATCCGGTTTGGCAAATCTGATAGCAGTACTGACTGCAACGTGCCGGTTCACCAGGATGTCATATCCTTTTCCCTCCTGCCGTATGAGAGTTTCTGGAGCTGATACCTTTTTAAGGCCGCTACTGCATAGTCCCTCTTCAATCTGTGCCAGTATCATATCAGGGGACTCGGAACGGGGATTATCTGAGGTTGCCAGCACCACATCGCACAGTTCGCCTGCAATTTGCCCCATAAGAACCCTTTTGCCGCGATCACGGTCGCCGCCACAGCCAAAAACACAGACCAGCCGTTTGGGTTTGAGTTTCAGCAGGGCAGTCAATACATTTTCAAGGGCATCTGGAGTATGGGCGTAATCGATAAAAACTGCAGGGCAGGCTGCGGTTGTTTTTTCAAGCCCAACCCTTTCGAGCCTGCCGGGAATAGTTTTTACATCTTCCAGACCATTTTTCATGCAGCCCGGCATTTCACCATGAGCTACACCAATACCGATGGCGCAGAGTATATTCCGTAGGTTGAATTCGCCAACCAGAGGAGTTGTCAGTGACATGGTCCAGGCAGGAGTTGTGATGTCAGAAGAAATGCCGTTGATGTCTATGGTGAAATCATGCGGGTGTATATCGCAGTCGCGACTCATGCCACATGTTATCATTAAAGGCGAATCTTCTCTGGTCTGAAACAAGGACAGCAACTCCGCATGCATCTGTTTACTCCAGTTATTGCTTTCACAGGATGCAGCGCTGTTATCCATTGCCTGATCTGCAGCAACATCAAGTACAATGACGATGCGGCCCCCGGGTTTTATATAATCGGTGAAAAGCAGTTTTTTGCTCGTGAAATAATGATGCATGTCAGTGTGAAAATCCAGGTGGTCCCTGCTTAAATTGGTAAATACGCCTATATCAAATCCCAGTCCCGTAAGTCTTGACTGGGCCAGGGCATGTGACGATACTTCCATGACCACATCGGTGATATTCTCGTCAGCCATCGTGCGCAGCAATGCAAAGAGGGTAGGTGATTCCGGTGTTGTAAAAGGGGCTTCCATTTCAATGTGCTTGTTGTTTTTGTCGTTATAGCGATAGTTGATGGTACCGATTACTCCCGGACGCCTGCCGCAGGCCTTTAACATGGACTCAACCAGAAAAGTTGTAGTTGTTTTGCCGTTTGTTCCTGTCACCCCGATCACGGTGAGTTGCCGGTCAGGATGGTCATAGTAGTTCGCCGCCACATTACCCAGGGCAGTTTTAGTATCAGTGACCTCCACTATTGCAACCCGGGGCCAATCCTCAGCACCCGGCGCGTATTCCTGCCAACCCTGATTTACCAATAGGGCGGAGCAACCTGCGGCAACTGCCTGGTCCAGATAGTTGTGCCCATCAACAGAAAGACCTTTAAGGGCGGCAAACATATTCCCAGGCTGAACCTTCCTTGAATCTGAACAAAGTCCGGTAATTTCAGTTTTTTCAAAATCTCCGGTGATGTTGTATTCTACTCCTTCAAGTAAGATTTTGAGTTGTTTTGCTGTTGTAAGTGCCGACATTAATATGATCCAAAAACCGGGCTGTTATTTGTCTGTACGTCGTTCATATTTCCTGCTGCATTTTCAGAACACATTCAGCACCGTTTTTAAGTTCAGTGCCGGCAGCAGGATATTGCGAAATTATTCTGCCATTGCCGACAAGCTTAATTTCCAGGTTGTAATGCTGGAGTACCTGCAGACCTGCCCGTAGACTTTTCCCGGTGACGTCAGGCATATTTTTTTTGCTTTCAGTCGTTGCAGCAGGACTCTTTTTTTCAGATGCAAGAGTGTCTCTTCCCGTTGCTGAGGCAGTTCCTCCATTGGTCCAGAAATCTGGAGAAGGTACCAGGGGTGGGTGATCGGCCACATAGAGCATTTTTTTAATCATATCGTCATCCGGGCGCAGCACCGAGAATCTGTTCCCAGAGGATTTCAGTGCATCGGGATAAGCCGTATCAAAATTGTCCGGATACGAAAGCTGAGCGATCATGGTCAGTTTGGGGGCACTGCCGGGGATGGCCCCCAACATTATACTTTGCCTGATGCGCGGACTTTGTTCGCTCGGCGCGACTGTATCAAGTTTCGCTTTTATTTGTCCGGAATTCTCGGGGATTGCTGCAAAGCTGTGGGCTTCAAAAAACATTGGCACTCGTGGAGTTCTGCTTTCTCTTCTGTGTATTTTTAACCATTTGGCTGCAAGGAAATCTATTAAGTCTTCACTGGTGTCCGGATGCAGTGTAGCAGTATGTTCAGCTCCGGACAGGGTTGGTTCCACCGGGGTGGTATTTTCCTTAGGGTATACCTTGTTGAGCAGATGCGGGGAAACAATCTTGCCATTATTCACAAGTGCCGTGAAACCGGTGAGAAGGCGCAGGGCAGACGAGTGAAATTCAGGATCAGTGAGAACAAGGGATGAGTCAATGAGAGCTTCATCCTTGAGAGGGAGGTCTGTCACTGGTTCTTCATCAAAACCTAAAAGTTGGGCAAAGTGGACAAAATAATCAGGATCAACAGTATCAACGAGTGGTGCAATGGATAATTCTTTTCTTTTAAAAATTTCCGGCGTAATGACCCGTAGAGGCTCTGCTTCATCCATGTTGTCTAGGGCCTGCGATTTGCGTTCATTTTTGAAATTTATTGCAGCTGCCTGCTGGAATATTAGCGCAAGTTCGCCGGGATATAGTGGTTCGCTAACAACATTGTTATTGAGAGCGGAGCTGGAAAACTCCCAATAACGATTTGGATTAAAAGCAGGATAACTGGCCATGGCAAGTATAGCGCCGGTATCGGCATCCATGAGGAGGAATGCACCGCTTTCAGCCCCGGTAATCTTAACCCTCTTTTTCAGAAAGTTTTCAATTTTGGACTGAAGCATCAGATCAAGGTTAAGTACCAGATGGGAGCCGGTCTGGCTGAGTTCTGACGCAGAACTAAAGTGCAGGGCTTTCAGTTCTGCACTGTTTATTTCATCTCCCCGCAGGAGCGTATTGTATTGGAATTCTATACCGTCGAGACCCTGATCATTTTCGACAAAGCCCACTGCATGTGCAGCTGTTTCATAATTAGGATAAAAACGACTTGTTTCAACAACCTGGTAAACACCCTTTATATTGCGTTCTTTTATGCGATCTGCCAGGCTTTGATCGATTCCCTTGGCAATCCAGACAAATCCCCGTTCACTTTTTAAGTTTGCCGAAAGCTTGTTTTGCTTCAACCCCAGGATTTCTTCCAGCAGGTTGGCAGAAGCAGCCGGGTCTTCCATTTCAAGGGGGCGGGCGTATATGGCATAGGTTTCATAGGTGGCGGCAAGGCGTCTGAAATTGCGGTCGTAAATGTCGCCCCTGGGGGAAGCTGCTTGAATCGGTGCCAGATTCTTTTCAGGTCTGTTTTGCTTGAGCCAGGTGAGAACTTCTGAGATGGCATAAAGTTTCTCTTTATGAAACAAGAAAGCCCCAGATCCTAAAATCAGGATAAGGGCCAGAAGAAGCAATACCTTCTTCTTTCTTATATTGAAGAGCGACATTCGTCGTCTCTGAAATTTTTTCTGCGCGTGATCAGTCATGTAGCATTCTAAACTCCCATGCTTTGCTGCAAATATTTATTTTTATATTTACTGAATTATATCTGTATCTCCGGTGAACCGGTCAATGTATTGCTGCCTTTAAGGATAACGGATTTGGTTTTCCGCCGGGGATCGCAAACCGAGTTTTTGAGCAGCAGTCTCCATTTGGTTGTGGGTCAGCATCAGGTCACGTTGCACAATCATCAGCCTCTTTTCTTTAAGCAATTGATTGTTGACAGATCTGTTGCTGCCGATTTGATCCAGGGCGACTTGCACCTGCAGGCCGTACCAGATAGTTGAACTGATGCCGATGATGACGGTTACCAGAAGCATGGCACCAATGGTTTTCAACATAAGTTTGGATGGTTGAAAAAGATCCGTGAAGGCAGTGGAAGATTTTTTCTGCGAAATTTTTATTTTTTTCCTGCCGTTTGCCACGATAAACCCGCCAGAATAATCCTTGATCATTTTGAGTTCCTCCTCTTTCTCAACCTTTCATATATGCTGCCCGAAGCTTTGCACTTCTGGACCGTGGATTCATCCTGATCTCTTCTGCGTCCGGAATTACAGGTTTTTTGGTTAATACATGCAGTTCAGGGTTGTCTTTGAATTTCCATTTTACCAACCGGTCTTCCAGGGAATGAAAGGCAATAATGCATATTCTGCCCCCGGGTTTAAGAATTTTTGTTATGGTATCGAGTAAAAGCGTCAGGTTATCAAGCTCTTTATTGACAGCAATTCGCAGGGCCTGGAAAACTTTTGTTGCCGCATGAATTTTCCGGGGTTGAAATTTTCTTGGAACGGCACCGGCAACAATGCGGGCAAGATGCGAGGTCGTTGCTATCCTGTTTTGGGCCCTTTCTGCAACTATATGTGCCGCTATGCGCCGGGCCTGCCTTTCTTCACCGTAGTAATAAAAAATATCTGCAAGGTCTTCCTGGCTCAAACTGTTTATTATATCTTCAGCATTTGGGTGTGAACGCTTATCCATTCGCATATCGAGTGGTCCGTCTATCTGGAAGCTGAAGCCTCTTTCCCCAGAATCAAACTGCAATGAAGAAACACCGAGATCCAATAACATCCCGTCCACTCTGTGAATATCTATTTCAGTCAGTCCAGCCATAATTTCAGCATAGTTCCGATGCAGGGCGCAAAATCTTTCCCCGAAAGGGGCGAGTCTTTTCCTGGCTAGTTCCAGGGCATTTGCATCACATTCAAAACCAATGACGCGGCCTGAGGGGCCGCAGGACTGCAAAATTTTTTCAGTATGTCCACCAAGGCCCAGGGTGCCGTCAATATATATTCCGCCATCAACCGGGGCTAGGAAGCGGATTACTTCTTCGAGAAGAACAGGGGTGTGGATTTTAGAGGAAGAATCTGTATTTGAGAATTGAACCATGGGAGAGCAAGGCTTTTGGGCGTTAAGATCGTTCCTCGCATTCGTCACGGCATCTCCAATTAAAGTATACCCAGGGCTGATAAGCTTTGTTCAAAATCGCTGAATTTGTCTCTGGTCATCTTTCTTTCCTTCTCCCAGGCACTTTTATCCCAGATTTCGAAGTGGTCAAGCATGCCGTTCAGCACCACATCTTTTTTCAAGTCGAAGTCCGTCCGCAGAGTAGGCGGCAGAAGGATTCTTCCTTGTTTGTCCAGGGTACATTCGCTCACACCGGAAATCACATAGCGCCTGAAAGAATCCATACCGGGCTGCTTTTTTCCCTGGACAAGCAGCGTTGTTTCAATGCGTTCCCAGACTTTGACAGGAAAAGCTTTCAAGCACATGTGCCAGTTTGTGACCATTAACTGCTCATTCTTCTGGTCCTGCATCACATCACGAAACCTGCTTGGAATATTCAGTCTTCCCTTCGCGTCCAGTGTGTGTTCCGAACGGCTGCGAAATCTGCTTTTCGATGCGTTGCTGTTGTCGGTTTTTGGCACGGAGCCACCTCTTTATCCCCTTTTATACCACTTTGCACCACTAGGGGTTCTTTTTATCGGATAGGTTGGGCCTATGTCAAGGAAAAATTATGGAAAATTAAACTGGATGCAGGGAAGATATCACACTGTGTGGCCGCATAACTGGGGTTGTGCACAATATGTTGTATAGTCTGGCTGCAGGCAGCACAACATATGGCAACAGTGCGGCAAAAAAATATTTTATTGGTGGAAACAGAAAAGCAGAAATATGGCTGCGGCGATATAGGAAAGCTTGAGGGGTAACTCTACCATTCAAGTCTGAGGATATTGCTTAAGGGGTCAACTTTTGCAAGTTTGACCAGCACGGTGTCGCCTGCTGTAACTTTAAAGGCAGGATTATGGGGCAGGTCTGCATCAAGAAGGAATTCTTCCAGGAAGATATGCACTCGCTTGGGGCCGCTGTCAATAACAAGGGCAGGTAGTCTTTCTCCGCTTTTTGCCTGCAGGTATTTCAGTATCCAGTAGCGCTGGCGCAGATATTTGACCTGGTTGGCTTTTTCAAGGGTTGTCAGAATAATTGAGGCGAAATGTTTCATGTCTTTTTTGCTGAAGAGAATACCTTTGCCCATGCAAAGGTAACTGATCTGTAACTGCATGATCAGGTCAAGCAGACGCCGTATAGGAGAGGTGACGGTGGTGTATTGTGGTGCACCGACACAACTATGGCTCTTGGGAGTGGTCAACAGCGACATGGGTGAGAGGCGTTTGCGTTGCTGCATGATTTTAAGAATATCCGTTTCAAAACCTTCGATTAGGCGTTGGCGTGGTTCAGCCTGGCAGCGGAACAGTCCGGGAGCCTCGCGTTCAGCAACGAACTGGGCCCCAAGCGTATTTGCAAGAATCATAAATTCTGCAACAAGAATTCTGCTTGGGGTATCAACAGCAGACCGTTTAATTTCAATGCTGTCATCTGCCGTGATCCTGATATGTAATTCCGGCATGGGCAGAAGTATCGCCCCGCGATTCACGCGCCTTTGCCGCAATAATACACTCAAGGCTGCCAGGGCAGCCAATGCTTGGTTCTGTTTGACCAACTGATCCGCAACCTGGTATGTCAGTTGTTGTTTCACAGATATGATACTTCGAACGATTTCAAAGTTGAGAACTTCCGCTGCGGGACTGAGCAAGACCAGAAAACTGAGTGCGGGGCGTATCTGATCTTTCAAGAGACTTAATTTGTCTTCAGCAAGGGCTGCAGGTAGCATGGGGTAATGTTTTTCAGGAAAATAGATTGAAGTGCCCCGCGTCAGCGCTTCTTCAAAAAGAGCGGTTCCCTGTTTTACATAAAGACCGACATCGGAGATATGAATACCCACAAGGTAGTTGGCGCCCTGTTTTTCAATGTGGAGCGCGTCATCAAAATCCCGGGTCTCAGGCCCGTCAATGGTTAAAATCTGCAAGTCCCGGAGATCCCTTCTGTCAGCGGCAGGCAGATCAGCCTCATTTTGGAGCTTTATTTTTTCGACTTCGGCCAGGGCTTTTTCAGAAAACAAAGTAGGTATATCCTGTTTGCGAAGTTGAATATTTTCGTTTTTATCCCAGAATCCTGTCATTACCAGCAGGTAAAAAATATCATGGGGGCCGGTCAGTTCAGCTTTTTTAACAAGTTTGCGTGCCATATCCGACTCGGAAGAATCCTTGCCGAAAAGGTAGTAATCAGCAAGTATTTGCAGGATGGAATCCCGGTCTTTCCAATCTTCTGAGGATTCGCCGTTTTTGTAAAGACGACGCAGGGCAGCGGTATTCTCGGCAATAAAAATTTCCTGTTCTTTATCTTTTTTCTGTTGCAGTTTTAGCTGTTCAACGGTTTCAGGGGAATGGACAAGAATACTGCCGGCTTTGTATTTGAAATAGACCCGGTTGCCAATTACTGCCCGCATGAAGGCCGCGCACTGATCATCCGAGGGATCATTGCCGAAATAAAGGCTTGCCATAAAGTCGACCCCCAAAGCATCTTCATGTTTATCAGAGACAATTTCCCAGATCTCATCAAGATCGATGCCTGCCGTCAGCACAGCCCGTTTTTTAGCGGTTTTTTGCAGGAAGGTTATGATATCTTCCCTGGTAGAAAATGATGCAGCCTTTTCATTTGTGCAGTGGACTATCCTGTTTGGGGCTAAGTTGAGTTCCCGGCTGTTCTGGTTGAGTAAATGAAGACGAGTGCCATTATCTTCATTGACATAGGCGCAGATGAATTTGCCGTTTTCCAGATATTCGACTATTCTGCCGTTTAATGTCATTTGCTCAGTTTTTTAATAGTGTTGACCGAAACAGCTTCCACAGAGTATTTTAGGGCCCAATTGTACAAAGCCCGCACGAATTACCATGTATTCACGGTTCCGTAAAGTTATGAATAGCTACTTCGGAAAATATCTATGTAATCTAAACGCGAAAGGTAATTTAATCCAGGCACTTTTTCGCGTTCCTGGGAAAGGAGGAATATATTCCCCACACACTAAACATATATCATAAATAAATTATGAAAAGGACTGCAGTCAATACGTGAGTCCATAACAAGATAAGAATTTTGCCGATAGAGATGCTGGAAGATACAATCAAATCAGGTATGGTAGCCATTGTCGGGCCGCCCAATGCAGGTAAATCCACACTGCTGAATGCTTTGCTGGGGCAAAAGATTTCCATCGTAACACCCAAGCCCCAAACAACCCGAAACCGGATCATCGGTATCGTCAATGATCCTGCCTACCAGATAGTTTTGCTCGATACGCCCGGCCTGCATAAGGCCAGGAAACCCCTTAACCTGGAAATGGTGAAAATAGCTGTGTCAAGCCTTGCAGAGGTTGATGTGGTCCTGTTTCTTATAGATGTTTCCCTGCCCCTGCCTGAAAGGCAGGCGCAGACGGTTGCATATCTCGAGTCCACAACAGTTCCGGCAATTCTGGTTTTAAATAAGATCGATCTCCTGTCAAAGGCACAGATATTGCCGCTGATAGAGGTGTACTGCAATATCTATCCCTTTGCTGCAATTATTCCGGTTTCTGCCCTTTTGAAAAGTGGTACAGATGTGTTGCTGCAGGAACTTCTTCGGCTTTTGCCTGCTGGTTCCAAATTCTATCCGGAGGATATCCCGACAGATGCAAGCGAGCGCTTTATAGTTGGGGAGATTATCCGGGAAAAGATTTTTCTTTTAACCGGCCAGGAAATCCCCTATTCTACAGCAGTTGTGATTGACAGCTTCAAAGAAGACGATAATAGGTCGCTTGTGACAATTCATGCAACAATAGTTGTCGAGAAGTCTTCACAAAAAGCGATTATCATTGGCAAGAAAGGTTCAAAGCTCCAACAGATAGGAAAAAATGCCCGTCTGGATATAGAAAAACTCCTGGGACAACGCGTTTTGTTAAAGCTTTGGGTCAAGGTTCACAAAAACTGGACCAAGGATATGCGCTTTATCCGTGAATTGGGCTTTTGAGGAGGAACCGTCTCCCTGCTCCTCCGGGTTTAAGGTGCAATTGCCCGGGATGCATTACTTATCGGCACCCTGCCCGGAAAGCACATTCAGGCTTTTGAGAACAAGCAGTGCGGTGCTGAGCTGGTTGTCGTCCTTGAGCTTTTCTTTTGTTGCCTCTTCAATCGTGACCTTATCTGAAATCAAGTTGCTTTCATCGATGGTCGGAGGCTGGGGTTTCTCATCTGCAGGTTGCAAGTCGCCTCCATTTTCAAGGTGATGCCGCAAATCCTTTTCCCTGAAAAATTCCCCGGGTCCCTTTGGGGTGTCTTCTTCAGCAGCAACACTTTTAGGAACAAGAACATCGGGGGTAATACCGGTTGCCTGGATGGAGGTTCCGCTTGGCGTATAATACCGTGCAGTAGTGAGTCGCAGTCCGGCACCGTCGGCCATGGGGATGATGGTCTGCACAGAGCCCTTACCAAAGGACTGGGTGCCAAGAATGAGTGCTCTTTTATGATCCTGCAGGGCTCCGGCCACAATCTCTGATGCAGAGGCAGTGCCGCCGTTTATCAAAATGACTATGGGGAAATCGTATTCCGCTCCGCCGCTGTGTGCTGAAAATTCCATATTCTGGTCTTGAAGACGGCCCTTGGTGGAAACAATAATGCCTTCATCCAGAAAAATGTCCACGATCTTTACCGAAGAATCCAGAAGCCCCCCCGGGTTATTACGCAGGTCAAGAACTAATCCTTTAAGAGCTCCTTCTTTAATTAGGTCTTCAAGGCTGTTCTGTAGGTCCTGAGAGGTGTTTCTCTGGAAGTTGGTGATCCGGATATATCCGTATCCGGTTTCAAGAACACTGTCGCGCACAGAGTGAATCGGTATTACGTCCCTGATAATGGTAAACTCCTGCAGGTCTGTCCAGTCTTCGCGATGAATTGAAATGGTGACCTCAGAACCTTTTTGCCCACGTAGTTTTTTTATAGCGTCAAGTAATGACATTTCCTTGGTGGATTCGCCCTCAATCTTAATGATCCTGTCTCCTGCCTGGATGCCTGCCTTGAAGGCAGGAGTGTCCTCAATGGGCGAGACAACGGTAAGCATGTCGTCCTTGAGGGTAATTTCAATACCAATGCCGCTGAAAGTGCCCGTAGTTTCGACCTGGAGTTCCTTGAAATCATCCGGTTTTAAAAAGGAGGAATGGGGGTCCAGGCTTGTGAGCATTCCCTTAATTGCTCCCTCAATGGTTTCCTGCGTGTCAATGTCATCGACATAATTCTGTTGGACGATGCTGAGGACATTTGCGAAGACCTCGAGATTCTTATAGGTTTCCTGCGCATCATCATATGATTCCAGGGCCTGAAGGTTCCTGGCAAAGAATAGAGGGAGAATAAGAAGCGTGATGGGGAGAACTTTTTTAAACGTAATCATAGTATTCCTGTCTGTAGGGGCCTTTTAATGCGGGGAATATGAGGATTTTATCGGCCAAAAAGAAATTTGTTCAGTTTTGCAACTACACGAAGTGTTATGCATAAAATTATTACGTTATCATGCTGTACATCCTCAAACAATATAATATTAAGCTGCGGAAAGTCCAACAATGAATAGTGCAGAATATAAATTTTACCGTTTAGCTGACCGCTTGTCCGCGCTAACAAGTGAATTTAGCAGCGAGGAGCAAGGATAAAAACAGCCAAGAGTTGGTAATAAGGCCGCCTTGCAACAAGAGTTCTATTTTCGAAACATTCTATCAGGGAAGTAATTGGACTTTCTGGGTTGAGGTTTCGAGTGGTAGGGCGTCATTTTTTAGCCACAACATGGGATCCTCAGGGGTTGAGCCCTTGCGAATTTCAAAATGAAGACCCTTGCCGTAAAGAGGATCTCCTTCACCCGTCATGCCAATAATCTCTCCGGTTGTGACTTTTTCACCTTCCTTTTTGTAAAAGTCAGCTGCCCTCGAAATGAGTGAGAAGTACTGTTGCCCATGGTCAATGATAAGGAGATTTCCATAGCCGCGCAGGTAGCCTGAATGGATAATCTTGCCATCGTAAACAGCCTTGATTTCCTCACCTTTTTTTACTCTGATATCGATCCCATCCGCTATGGTGAATGAATCAAACTTGCCCGGGACTTTTTGTCTGAAAAAAGTGATAACAGCTCCAGGGACAGGGGGATCGAGTAATCCTTTCCGGCCTGGAAAACCTTCTTGGACAACGGCTTTTTCTTGCGGCAGTTTTTTCTTAGCTGTATCAATTAGGCGCACAGGTTGTGGCGCAGCTGGCTGTGGTTGGGATGCTGCCTGCAGCCTTTGCAAGGTTTCAGCCAGATCAGTAGCTGCTTCTTCAATTTCCAAAACAGCTTGTTCATAGAGATGCTGTTCTGTGTTTACCTGTTTGAGAAGGTAGCTTTTTTCTTCGCGAATCCGGGTAAACTGTAATTCATTTTCGCTTACTTCATTCGCCAGTTTCATAAGGCGCAATTTTTCCCGGGCATGTTCCTCCCGGGCAATATTCGACGCCTTGAGCTGGGCGAGATATTCCTGGATAATGGCATGGTCATGCTGCACCATGAGGCTAAAATACTCTTTAAAATCAAGAAGTTCCGGCAGTGATTCTGAAGCAAATACGACATTCATCAGTCCGACTGAACCCATGCGGTAATAGGATGCCAGCCTGTTTTTTACATGCACCTGATGTGCCCTTTTTTCAGCGAGGACCTGCTTGAGGTACTCCTGTTTGTCAGCGAGGAGTAATTCCTGCTTTTCAGTTTCTGCCCGGAGGGAGGCAAGCATATTTTTTTGAGCCTCGAGTTCCCTTTCAATTTTTTCCAGTTCTCCAAGCAGGTTTCTTTCCTTTTTTCTGGAATCGAGGATTTTTATTTTATGATCAATTATGCCTTCCTGCAGTTTCCGGATTGTGGCATTTTTTTCTATTATTTCCTGTTGTTGTTCTTTCGTGAGTTTATTGCGGTTAGATTCTTGCGGATTGTCCGGAGAATTTGCTTCCTGGGCATAAGCGATGTGGTTGATGCCTGTTCCAGGAAAACTGCTGGGAATAAAAGAGCAGGCAGATACGAGTGAAAAAAACAAGACGCGCACCGGCTTTATAGCATATATCTTCAATGTGTGACGCAGGATTCTCATGTCAGATGCGCATGAATTTTCGCATGGACGAAAAACTGCCTCCTATGCAAAGAGTAATACTGGCAGTGACAATTATCGAGATAATCGGAGGAGAGAAGAAAGTAAAATCGACAAGCTGCAGTATCCCAGGGCCTGTAAAACGCAACTGGATCCAGCGGTACAAAAAGAACAGGGCCAACAAGCCTAAAGAGGAGCCGAACAAACCCTGCAGAAAACCTTCAATGAGAAACGGGGTGCGGATATAATTGTTGGTCGCCCCCAATAACCGCAGTATTTCCAGCTCCGCCTGCCTGGCCACGACTGCCAGGCGAATGGTATACGCAACCATAAAGGTAGCGGTCATGATAAGAAGAATGCCGCTTAAAACGACAATGATCCGCAAAAGTTTGGTAAAATAATTAAAGCGCTCTATCCATTCCTGACCATATTGCACTTTGATGGCCCCGGGCAGGGTGGAAAGATATTCAGAGAACCGTTGTATCTGGGCCAGGGTGTTGAGGCTTTTCTTGGGGTAGATCTCGATTGAAGGTGGCAGGAATGATGCGTCCAGGTCATCAAGCACATCGACATTGTCTCCCAATTGAATGGCAAGACGTTTGAAGGCATCATTTCTTGAGGTGAAACGTATCTCTTCAACCGGGCTGAAATTAATAATTTTTCGCACCAGTTGTGCCTGCATTTCCAGAACAGGCTCTTCTTCAAGGTATATGGTAAGCCGCAGATCATCCCCGAGTTTTTCACCTGTGTTAATCATGTTCGTATAAATCAAAAAGAAAAAGGAAAAGATCAGGACTGACAAACTCACGGTCAACAGGGTCATGAACTGCGTAGGCCAGGTCTTCTGAAGGTTACGGCTTGTTTGTAATGCAATGGTGCTGATAAATTTCATGGCATATTATTCGACGTGGAGGTTGTCATATCTGCCTGCGGTAAAAAGCGGCCGCTGTGCAACTCGAGTACACGATAATCTGCATCCCTGTAAATATCATTGTCGTGTGTGGCGATAATAACCGTTGTGCCTGAAATGTTGCAGTCCTCAAAAAGTTCCATGACAAGTTTTGTGGTTTTTGAATCCAGATTGCCGGTTGGTTCGTCAGCCAGAATTAGTCTTGGCGAGTTGGCTACCGCACGGGCAATGGCAACACGCTGCTGTTCGCCACGCGATAATCTTCCGGCCAGAGCATCATGCTTATGCTCTAGTCTGAGTTTCTGCAGCAATTCAATGACCCTGCTCTTTATGGCCCTGATGTTGTGGTAGGCAACCTCCATGGCCATGGAAATATTCTGGGCCACGGTCCTGTCGGCCAGAAGCTTGAAATCCTGGTAGGCCATACCGATCTGCTGGCGCAGCCAGGGTATTTCTTTGGCTTTTATGCGGTTCAGATCCTTGCCGGCCACCTCAACCAACCCCTTGTCAGGATGTTCTATGCCGCATATCAGTTTCAACAGTGTTGTCTTGCCGGCCCCGCTCATACCGGTCAGAAAAAGCATCTCACCGGCTGGAACGGACAACGAAATATCCTCGAGTGCCACTACATCAGGAGAATATATCTTTGTGGCCCTGACAATCTCGATTATAGGTTTATTGACGGGTTTTGTTTCCATGAAGTAAAAAAGGCAAGGCCGGGATTAGCAATGGGTCGGAAAAGGGAATTTTGCATACTGTTTATATCCTAAATGAAAAATTCTTTAGCTTCCAGTACGTTATTTCAGACCTGAAGCAGTTTTTCTATTACGATTACCAAGTTCTGTCAAGTCCAATCAAAAGGCCTATTTAATGATTTTTGAAAAAATTTCATAGGCTTGCTGTATGACGGTCGCATCTTCGGCCAGCTCAAGATATGATTTGCCGCTCAACTCCTGACGGATTAACTGGTTACTGCTAGAGATGATTCCTGCCAGTGGAAGATCGGTGCTCTCAGTGGTTTCTTTTATCTTGGCATACAGCTCGTCAGGTAAGGGGTCCGGAGTGCGGTTGACAATGAGATACTTTTCCTTAATTTCAATTTTCAATGGCTTGGTAAGTTCGGAAATTCTTTTAGCCGTGAGAATGCCGCGGGCTGAAGGGTCTGAAATCACCAGCAGTATATCTATGGAGCGCAGGTTCATCCGGCTCAGATGTTCCATGCCCGCTTCATTGTCTACCAGGATAAACTTGTAGTTATCGGCCAGCTTGTCCATGGTCATGGCCAGATGCTGGTTGGCAGCACAGTAGCAGCCGGGGCCATCGGGCTGCCCCATTACAAGAAGATCAAAACCTGTGGCTTCAACCAGAGCCTGATGGACCTTCATTTCCATGAACTGGTCCCTGGTTATATGGGCAGGGACATCACCCTTCAGATCTCTGCGTATTTCCCCAAGGGTGAGATCAACATCCATGTTCAGGAGTTCATTTAAATTGGCATTGGCATCTGCGTCCACTGCCAGGATAGGGGTTAAATTGTTGTGCAGCATGTAGTTTATGAGCAGGGCGGAAATAGTTGTTTTCCCGGTGCCGCCTTTCCCTGCCATGGCAATTACTTTTGGCATTTATCCCTCGCAGCGGTAAAGGTTGTCTGTATTAAAGATGTATTTGCTGTATTGCAAGAGATCCAAATACATTTATTAAATCATGGTATTTCATTATTGGCATGGTTGATTATATTAATCAGCCGTTTGCTTGTCAAACTGTAAACCCGGATTATTCTTGGGAATTGCTCCGAGGAGAGTATATCTGTGCATAATCCGGGTATAGGCATACTATGGATACTTTACTGCCTGGTATGGGCTGAAAATTAAAGTCAAGATACTTCCACCGGGCAAGGGAACTTTACCCTTGCAACTTGCTTATTACCTGTTATTTTAGCGGCAAAGCTTCATTAAATGCGCCTTGTCACTGAGTAACGGGCGGGAATTTTCTGATGGTATGAAGCAGGTTCTGACTCAATTTGGGTTCTGGCGGAGTTCAGAAGTATTTGTAACTGATGAGGAAAAGGAGCAATAAGAAATGGATTATCGGGCAACCCTAAATCTGCCCCAAACAAATTTTAAGATGAAGGCGAATCTGTCCCAGAAGGAACCTGAGTTTTTGAAGCAATGGGAAAAAGAGGACCTTTATGGACAGATAGAGGCTGAAACAAAAGACAAACCCCTTTATGTTCTTCATGATGGGCCGCCTTATGCAAACGGGCACATTCATCTTGGCACAGCTTTTAACAAGGTGCTCAAGGATATTATTCTTAAGTCAAAACGGATGGCAGGTTATCACTGTCCCTATGTTCCCGGTTGGGATTGTCATGGTCTTCCCATAGAGCACAATGTTGACAAGGAACTGGGATCCAAAAAAAATGAGATCCCCATCCTGTCTGTACGCGCAGCCTGCCGCAAATATGCTGAAAAATGGATAAAAATCCAGAAGGACGAGTTCAAGCGCCTTGGAGTTCTGGGGGATTGGGACAATCCATACCTGACAATCAATTATGGCTACGAAGCATCCATTGCCAGGGAATTCAACAGGTTTTTACTCTCTGGCGGGGTAATAAGGAGTAAAAAACCTGTTTATTGGTGCTCATCATGCCGTACTGCTCTGGCTGAGGCTGAAGTGGAGTATCACGATCACGGCTCCCCATCAATTTATGTCAAGTTCCCAGTGCTGGATGACCTTGGGAAGGTGGTTCCGGAATTGGCTGAGGAAAAACTTGCAGGGCGGCAAGTCTTTGCCCTGATCTGGACCACCACGCCCTGGACCTTGCCGGCCAACCTGGCTGTAGCTTTTCATCCGGACTACAAGTATGGCGCGGTTGCGGTGGGAGATGAGATCTGGATCATGGCTGAAGACCTTATAGAGCAGGCATTTGCCGGCTTCGATGAGGATGTGGTCAGCAGGGGGCACAAACTGCTCGCCACCTTTTCAGCACGAGATATTGAAGGGAAAAAATGCAGACATCCCTTCATGGAGCGCGAGTCGCTTATTATTCTGGCCAATTATATAACGCTAGAAACGGGTACCGGCATTGTGCATACCGCACCCGGTCATGGGCGGGAAGACTACTTGAGCGGCCTGCAGTACAATCTGCCGATACTCTCTCCTGTTGATAGCGAGGGTGTTTTCACTGACGAAGCCGGGCCATATGCGGGGATGTTCATCTATGATGCCAACAAACGCATTATCAGTGATCTGCACGAGAAGAGGTTCCTGGTCAAAGAAGCAGCTCTAACACACAGCTATCCCCACTGCTGGCGCTGTAAGAAGCCGGTTATTTTCCGGGCCACGGAACAGTGGTTCATCTCCATGGATAAAAACAACCTGCGGGAAATTGCCCTGCAGGAGATAAAAAAGGTTGCCTGGACGCCGCGTTGGGGCATGGAGCGCATCTACGGCATGGTCGAAGTCAGGCCTGATTGGTGTCTCTCGCGCCAACGCGCCTGGGGGGTGCCGCTTACCGTGTTTACCTGTGAGGATTGCGGTGAGGTGCTCAAGGATGAAACCGTAGCAGAAAAAATTGTTTCTGTTTTTAACGCAGAGGGTGCTGATGCCTGGTTCAAACATGACGCCTCCTATTTCATTGGGGAGAACCGCAGTTGCGCAAACTGCGGCGGGACATCTTTTATTAAAGAAAATGATATCCTTGACGTCTGGTTTGATTCAGGAGTCAGTTATGCCGCTGTCCTTGAAGAGAGAGAGGAACTCAGGGCGCCTGCCGATCTGTATTTGGAAGGCAGTGATCAGCATCGGGGATGGTTCCAGAGTTCTCTCCTTGCTTCGGTTGGAACGCGCGGCATCCCTCCATACAGAGGTGTCTTGACCCATGGTTTTGTTGTCGATGGGCAGGGCAAGAAAATGTCCAAAAGTGTTGGGAACGTCATTGCTCCTGAGGAGATTATAAAAAAATACGGAGCCGAAATCCTCAGGCTCTGGGTGTCCAGTGAGGACTACCGTGATGATATAAAGATATCCGATGAGATATTGAAGCAACTGTCAGATGCCTATCGCAAGATACGCAATACCATGCGGTTTTTCCTGGGAAATCTCTATGACTTTAATCCTGCAACTGACAGGGTCACCTATAAGGATATGGAAGAGCTTGACCGGTGGGCATTGCACCAGTTCGAGCTTTTGAAGCGTAAGGCAATTAAGGCTTATGCTGATTTTGATTTTCATATTGTATTTCATGGGCTGCACCAGTTCTGCGGCGTTACCATGAGTGCTTTTTATCTCGATATTATCAAAGACAGGCTGTATACGGCTCTCCCGGGTTCTTTAGAGAGGAGAGCCGCACAAACGGTCCTGTATGATATTCTTGCAGGCCTGTTATGTATCATGGCGCCGGTGATGAACTTTACGGCAGCCGAAGCATGGGAGCATCTGCCATCGGCAGGTGGAGATGAGCAGCGCAAAGCCCATGAAGTTTTTCTGCAGGAGTTTCCTGCAGAAAACGCAGAGGCAATTGATTCTGAACTGGACAGGAAATGGAAACGCTTTCTGGAAGTACGGTCTGAAATAACCAAAGCCCTTGAAGGAGCAAGGAGGGACAAAGTTATCGGTCATCCCCTGGAGGCAAAAGTCATGGTTAAGGCAACAGGCTCGCTGGCAGAATTTCTTGCAGACAAGTGGGATACCCTCAAGATGATATCCATTGTCTCGGAACTGTCCCAAGCAGAAGTTCTTGAAGGAGATATCTATACCAGTGAGGAATTACCCGAGCTGCAAGTATCCATACTCCCTGCCTCCGGAGGGAAATGCGAAAGATGCTGGCTGCGTTCGGAAACAGTGGGTGATGCAGCTGATCATCCTGAGCTTTGCAGCCGCTGCACCTCGGTTGTTACCCAGCTTGTATAAAGATAATGTTGCATCATGTCAGGTTTGCCTGTGAATACCAAGTATGAATTGAGTGATCTTATACCCGTCGGAATAGCTTTCGCAGTAGTCATTATCGACCAGTTGACCAAGCTCTGGATAATGACGGCTTTTGCACTCCACGAACAGCAGACGATCATCCCCGGTTTTTTTGACCTGGTCTATGTGACGAATACCGGGGCAGCCTTTGGTTTTCTGGCGGGAAGCAAAAGTTTGCTGCGCCAGGCTTTTTTTGTAGCAGTTGCCATCATTGCCCTTATCGTTATAGTATTTGCCTATGGTCACCTGAAGCGGCAGGGAAAGATATTTGTTTACGCCTTGGGCTTGATTGCCGGGGGGGCTGTCGGCAACCTGATCGATCGCCTGCGTTTCGGTTCTGTAGTCGACTTTCTGGATTTTTACCTTGGTTCGTACCACTGGCCTGCATTTAATGCAGCTGATTCTGCTATTACGCTTGGCGTCGGATTATTTCTGCTCGGCACCCTGCTGCAACATCAGGAGCAGAAGAGAGAAGACAATTGAACGTCTGTAATGCCAGTTCACTTTAGTCACTTTTTTTGGGGATTCATAATGCAGGAACATAAAATAGCCGTCCTTTTTCCCGGACAGGGTTCGCAGTTCATCGGTATGGGCAGGGAGTTTCTGGAGTCTGACGCAGAAGCGGATAAACTGATGGACCTTGCCGAGTCAATAAGCTCAGCACCATTACGGAAATTATGCCTTGAAGGGCCTATGGAGGAATTAACCAGGGCAATGTACCTGCAGCCGGCATTAACTGCAGTCAATCTGATCTGCTGGCAGGCTGTCAGGAAAGCCGGCATACAGGCGGACTACTTTGCCGGGCACAGTCTCGGTGAGTACAGCGCTTTGCATGCGGCAGGTGTTCTGGAAACTGAAGATACCCTTAAACTGGTTAGTGAGAGAGGGCGGCTCAGTGAACGGGAAGGTCGGAAAAACCCGGGAGGTATGCAGGCTATATTAGGGCTGACCCTGGAAGAGGTTGAGGAGATTCTTGCTGCATTCACGCAGAGTGACATGGTGTCAGTGGCTAATCATAATACGGAAACACAAATAGTCATTTCCGGTTATCATGACACCCTTGCAAAGGTGGATGCAATAGTAACCGAAAAAGGTGGTAAAGCGATTACCCTGAATGTTGCAGTTGCCAATCATAGCCCACTGGTTGCGGGTGCTATTCCCGACTTTGAAAAAATCATGGCGGAGACGCGATTTTCCCCTCCGGGAAAACCGGTCCTGTTTAATGTTACTGCTGCTGAAGAAACAGCCCCGACTGCCATCCGTTCAATCATGAGCAGGCAGATAGCCTCCAGGGTACGCTGGTTTGATATAATAAATTCCCTGGTGGCAAGAGGGGTGAATAGATTTGTCGAGGTCGGACCCAAGAAGGTACTTACCGGATTAACGAAAAAAATTATTCCAAAATCCTCAGGCTGTAAATTGTTTCAGGTTGATACCCCGGAAAACTTGGTGAAGTGCCTTGATGCTATGCGGGGGGATTGATCCATCTTTTTGTTTTTGTTCATAAAATAAAAAATACACAAACTCGGGCAGCACAGTTGCTTTCCTGAGCAGCCGCGCCCGTATTCGTTACCCGTAAAAAAAAATGCCAATGGCCGAGCATTTCTTGACTTTCGGTCAAGTTCCAATTATCTTTCCCAGTTTTTCAAAACGATCAGGAGCAGGACGGGATTTCATTCAGTTTACAGGCGTTATAGCGCAGAAGTAAAATCCCCCAAAATTTTTAGCTCGACTCTTCATTGCCATGGACGGAAACAAGTTGTCTCAAGGTTGCGGTAAACCGAAGGTCAGAGCCAAGTAGAAGGCTTATATTTAAAATTTGCTTATGTTTGAGAATTTAACCGACAAACTGCAGAAAGTTTTCAGGGACCTGAGGGGATACGGCAGGCTCACACCGGAAAACATTGATGCGGCCCTGCGCCAGGTACGGCTGGCACTGCTGGAAGCAGATGTCAACTTCAAGGTGGTCAAGGAATTTATTGCTGCCATCTCGGCACGGGCAGTGGGACAGGATGTACTCGAGAGTCTTACTCCAGGTCAGCAGGTAATAAAAATTGTCCACCAGGAGTTGGTGGACCTGCTGGGCGGCCAGACTGAAATACTCAAGCTTGATGGCAGGCAACCGGTTGTCATCATGCTGGCAGGTCTGCAGGGATCAGGTAAGACAACAACCGCGGCCAAGCTGGCCAAATCCCTGAAGAGTAAAGGCAGAAGACCCTACCTGGTTCCTGCTGACGTCTATCGGCCTGCCGCTATTGATCAGCTTATGATTCTCGGAGAATCCATAGGTGTTGAAGTACATCCATCAGAATCAAGTCAAAATCCTGTAGCCATCTGTCGCAATGCCCTTATTGCGGCAGGCGAGAAGAACCTGAACACTGTAATTATTGATACTGCCGGCCGTTTGCACATAGACCAGGAATTGATGGAGGAACTCCGGCAGATCAAGGTCCAGACTGAACCGGCTGAGATACTTTTCGTGGCTGATGCCATGACTGGACAGGATGCTGTCACCGTAGCAGAGAAATTCAAGAATGACCTTGATCTGACAGGTGTGGTGCTCACCAAGATGGAAGGTGATGCCCGGGGCGGGGCGGCGCTTTCCATCAAGAAGGTGACCGATCGTCCCATCAAGTTCGTCGGTGTGGGCGAGGATATGGATGCCCTGGAGGTGTTCCATCCTGACCGTCTCGCTTCGCGAATTCTTGGCATGGGCGATGTCCTTTCTTTGATTGAAAAGGCCGAGGCAGTTGTTGACAAGAAACAAGCTGAAAAGCTTGCCAAGAAAATTCAGAAAAATGAATTTACCCTTGAGGATTTCCGAGACCAGATCCAGCAGATCAAGAAGATGGGCAGCATTGAGCAGATAATGGGAATGATCCCCGGCCTCAACAAGATGAAGCAGGCGCAGAACATGCCCAAGCCGGATGAGCGTGAGCTGGTGCGCACTGAGGCAATAATAAATTCCATGACCCGGGTTGAGCGGCGGAATTACCAGATAATCAATGCCAGCCGCCGGCAGCGGATTGCTGGCGGCAGCGGTACCAGTGTTCAGGATGTGAACAGGGTTATTAAAAGTTACTCCCAGATGTTGAAGATGATGAAAAAAATGAAGGGTTTCCCCGGGGGTATGGCGGGAGGCAAGAAAAAACGGAAACTACCCAAGGGATTAAGACGCTAGCATTATGATTTTATTTAAGGTATAATTTAAAATTCTGCATTTTTTATGTAAATATTAGACCGTACTGCAAAGTTGGATAATTAAATTAATAACTTGCAATATACCTGAGGAGGAAATTCACAGAATGGCAGTAAAAATTCGTTTAACAAGACTTGGAAGAAAAAAAGTGCCCTACTACCGCATTGTTGTTGCAGATGTTGAGGCAAAGCGTGACGGCAGGTTTCTTGATATTGTCGGCACCTATGACCCATTAAAAGATCCGGCTGAGATTCATTTTGATGCGGCGAAGCTTCAGTCATGGCTGGATCAGGGCGCAAAACCAACACAGACAGTTAAAAGCCTGATAGCCAGGCATGCAAGTTCTGAGACAGCCGTTGCGGAATAGATTGTATGAAAGATTTGATTCACTATATTGTGACTGCACTGGTTGATCATCCTGATGAGGTTCAGGTTAATGAAACTGAACAGGATGATACTATTATCGTTGAATTGACGGTTGCGAAAGGGGATTTGGGCAAGGTGATTGGCAAGCAGGGGAGAACGGCCCGGGCTATGCGCTCACTGCTTTCTGCTGCGGCAGGAAAGATCAATAAACGTTCCAGGCTTGAAATTATGGAGTAGAATGCCCTGGAATTCCGACGGGCGAAAACCTGAAATGGCGGACGATCTTGTTGTGATAGGCGAAATTGTCAAGCCGCATGGTATCCGGGGTGAGGTAAAGGTATATTCCTATTCTGAAAAGCCTGAAAATTTTAAGCACTATAATGAAATTGTCCTGCAGAAACCGGCAGCAAACGGGACATATATATACAAAGTAGTCAAATGCCGGGAGCAGGGTAAGCTGGCAATCCTGCAACTGGAAGGTGTGGCTAGCAGGGAGGACGCAGAAGCCCTCAAGGGAAGCACGGTCTGGTTACAGAAAGCCGAGTTGCCGAAACTGGATTCGGATGAATATTACTGGCATCAGGTTATAGGCCTGCAGGTATGCACCGAGAGCGGCAGGGAGTTGGGAAAAGTTGCCGGTTTTTTTACCACCAAGGCCCATGATATAATGGTTGTGACCGGTGCAGGCCATGAATATATGATCCCGCTAAAAGGCGATATCATCAGAAATATTGATTCGCAGGGGGGAAAGGTCTTAATCGCTCCACCGCCAGGACTACTGGAAGCAAATGAGGAAGATTAGTTTGCAGATTGTCTGTAAAAATAACTGAGATAAAAATTTATTCTCGAGTTGATGCGATTTGACATCCTGACAATATTCCCGCAACTGCTGGATTCTCCTCTGCAGGAAGGGATAATCCGCAGGGCTGTGGCAGCAGGTAAGATAAGTGTCAATATCCATGATATAAGAGATTTTGCTCTGGATAAACATGCCATGACAGATGACCGGCCTTTTGGGGGCGGTGAGGGCATGGTTATGAAACCGGAGCCGATTGCAGGATCCCTGCGTGTTATTGAGAAAAAAAATCCCGGTGGCCGGGTTATCTTTCTTTCTCCCCAGGGCAGGACATATACCCAAAAGGCGGCGGAAAGACTTGCGGCCCACGAACATCTCATCCTGCTTTGCGGCAGGTATGAAGGGGTTGATGAGAGGATCAGGGCACATTATGTGGATGAAGAGATCTCCATTGGTGATTATATCCTTACAGGTGGAGAGCTTGCGGCAATGGTCCTGATTGATTCAATTACCAGGCTGCTGCCAGGGGTTTTGGGATGCGGAGATTCGGCGGAAAATGATACGTTCAGCCGCGGGCTCCTGAAAAATCCCCAATACACCAGGCCAAGGGAATTTGAAGGATATACGGTCCCAGAGGTTCTGTTAAGTGGAGATCATTCTGCCATAGCAGAGTGGAGGCTGATTACCTCGGTGCAGCAGACTTTGGAAAAAAGGCCGGAATTGCTGACGCTGGCAGTTTTCAGCAAAGAAGAGCTGCAGATTTTGAAAAAAAACAAGCTGCTTGCGGCTGTTGAACGGGAACAGCGAGGCTAGCCCTGCAACTTGCTGCAGAGATAGCACCCTTAAAAACAGGGCATAAACGCACGAATCTCTTTTTAATAAAATTCTTCCCCGTGGAGATTCCCGCGTGTCAGGTGATGCGTTGGTAAAGTGGCTGCGGGGAGCAGAGAAGAATAATGATATACAGCAGTAAAACCCCATTAACCAAGTTGAATAAGCTGTATACAAGATAAAGTGACAGAGCAGGAGGTTGGCAAGGTCAGGTTAGATTTGGCACTGATTCATTATCCGGTAATAAACAAAAACCAGGAAATAATCGGCTCAGCTGTGACAAATCTGGATCTGCATGATATTTCACGGGCGGCAAGGACTTATGGTGTTGGTTCGCTTTACGTTGTCACGCCATACAGTGACCAACAGAAACTCTTCCAGGAACTTCTGGACCATTGGCTGAAAGGCCACGGGGCAGAATATAATGCCAAACGCGGTGAGGCCCTTTCCCTGGTGCATATTCATGATGACCTGGATCAGGTTCTTGCAAAAGTGACAGAAAAAAGGCAGCAGAAACCTACAGTTCTCGCAACCTGCGCCCAGGAGAGACATTCCTCCATATGGCCGTACAGCTTAGTGCGCCAAAAAATTGCTGACGGGGAATGCTTTCTCATTCTTTTCGGAACCGCCTGGGGATTGGCACAGGAAGTGATTGCAGCCGGAGATGGCATTTTGCCTCCCATTACCGGTGCAGGGAGTTACAACCACCTGTCGGTCAGGTCGGCTGCAGCTATTGTCCTTGACCGACTGCTTGGAACAAGAGAGTAAAAAGGTAAAAAGATTTCGGACGAGTATATAGGACGAGTATATATAAGAAATCCGGGACTTACGGGTTAAAGGTGAAAACCTGTTTCAGTATCCGTAAACTGGGAAGATTTATTTTAATAAGGGTGATGTGGAGGCGCCCATCGGAAAAGAGAAGCAATCCGAGAATAGCAGAGTATGAGTACCAATATTATTGAACGAATCGACAGAGAGCAGATGCGCTATGATATGCCGGATTTCCGAGCCGGAGACTCAGTTAGGGTCCATATTCGTATCATTGAAGGCAACAAGGAAAGGGTGCAAATCTTTGAGGGTGTTGTTATCCGGCGTAGAAAAGGCAATATGGGTGCCACTTTTACCGTGCGGAAGATATCGCACGGCGTAGGGGTTGAAAAAACCTTTGCCCTGCATTCACCCAGGCTGGAAAAGGTGGAGATAGTCTCCCGCGGCAAAGTTCGCCGCTCACGACTTTACTACCTGCGCGAACTCCGCGGTAAAGCTGCCCGTATCAAAGAAAAAGGCTTGCGCTAACTGCCGGGGGGAGCGGGGATGGGTCCGGAGAAACTATGGCCTGATCCTGAACCCGACACGTACACTCTGGAAAGATGCCTCCACCAGAAGGGATACCAGTGGGTTGGTGGCCTTGATGAAGTAGGCCGCGGGCCCTTGGCAGGACCGGTGGTTGCCGCCTGCGTTATTTTGGAGGTAAACTGCGATTATAGCAGTTTCGTTGACTCCAAGAGCATCAACGCCGCAAAGCGTGCCCACCTGTATGAAAAACTGCAGAATAATGGTGCCAAAATCGGTGTCGGCATCGTTTCAGAAACAGACATTGACCGTATCAATATCCTGCAGGCCTCCTTGCTGGCCATGAAAAAGGCTGTTCTCGCTATGCCTTTCCAGCCTGACTTTCTTCTCGTGGACGGCAACCAACCAATACCAATGATTATACCGCAGCAAACCCTGGTCAAGGGAGAGTCAAAAAGTGCCTCCGTTGCAGCGGCCTCAATTGTTGCCAAGGTTGTTCGCGATGAACTGATGGACCAGTATCATCTTCAGTATCCGGAATATAATTTTCAACAGAACAGGGGATATCCGACCCGCGACCACCGGGAGGCAATAAAGATTCACGGTCCTTGCGCCATTCACCGGCAGAGCTTCAAATGTGTCAGGGAATTCATTACAAAAACCTGAATAGCGGTAAAAATGCTGGATTCGGGAAAAGTCTCGTCGTCAGCAATCTGCTTCATAAAGAATCACCAGCGCAAAGACTTGCGGCGGTGTAATTTCAGTTGGCCGACCAATATAATCTGCTGATATCATATGACTCTCCACAAAAAAGCACTGGGAGCAAGAGGCGAAGAATTAGCGGTCCGTTATTTGAAGAACCGGGGATACCGGATACTTGAACGTAACTATCGCGTCAAGCTTGGTGAAATCGATATTATCGCCGAACAGGGCGGAGATCTGGTTTTTATTGAAGTAAAGACCCGATCAGATAGCCTCTTTGGTTCTCCCTTTGATTCAGTGACAGTCCCGAAACAGAAGCAGCTCGCAAAAGTTGCCCTTGAATATATGGGCCAATGCGGCTGCCATAACCGGCCAGCCCGCTTTGATGTTGTCGGTGTCCAATTAAAGGCAGCAAATGCGGCCCAACTTCAGGATGCTAAAATAGAATTAATGCAAAATGCATTTGATCTCTGTTATGGCATTGAGTGAATATGGTGCACAAAGATAGTTTGTTTTTATATTTTGAGGATTGGCCGGCTGAGGCACAATGCAGACATCATGAATAAAATTTCCTCGAACAGGAGGCCCTACCTCGTTGCTATTACCATGGGGTGCCCTGTTGGTATCGGGCCGGAAATAATTCTGCGTTTTCTGACAAAGAGAAAAACAGTAGAACAATATCTGCCTGTTGTTGTTGGTGATATAGGTGTCCTGCAACGTTGTGCTGCAGAGTTGCAGATCAGTGTTGGCATAAGCGCGTGGCAGCCTGGAGATCCGGTTAATGTGGAGAAAATTCAGGTCATTGAGCCAAAAAGAAGTGCCGGGTATGAGCTGCAGTCTGAAAGTCTGTCATGGGGCGTGCCGGGGAAGGAAACAGGACAAGCTGCAGCCGCCTACATCATTGAGGCTGTACGTCTTATCACTCATGGAGATCTGGATGCAATGGTGACGTGTCCGATTTCAAAATATGCCATCCACCTTGCCGGCTATGAGTTTCCCGGGCATACTGAGATGCTGGCATCTTTATGTGATGCGCAGAATTTCGGCATGATGATGGCCGGTAACAGGTTAAAGGTCTCACTGGTCACCATACATACACCTTTATCCAGGGTTGCGGAACAATTGGACCAGGCCGAGGTGAAACGGATAATTAATCTTACCGGTGAAACGCTCCTTAAGGATTTTGCTCTTGAAAGGCCGCGTATTGCAGTTGCCGGTTTTAACCCCCATGCTGGGGAATCAGCCCTTTTCGGCCTTGAGGAGACAAAGATAATTGAACCGGCAGTTGCCGGTTCAGTTTCAGAAAAATGGGAGCTGACAGGTCCCCTGCCGCCTGATACGGTCTTCAAGTTGGCCTTTGACAACAAATTTGATGCGGTTGTAGCCATGTATCATGACCAGGGGCTTATCCCCTTTAAACTTGTGCACTTTGAGGATGGGGTCAATCTCACTATGGGGCTTCCCATTATCCGTACATCGGTGGATCATGGCACGGCCTATGATATTGCAGGGAAAGGGCTGGCAAGCGATTCCAGCCTGGAAGCTGCCTTTTTAATGGCAACTCAGATCATTGGCAACAGGAATAAGACTTAAATAAAACTGGATTTGCTTTGGTAAAACATGTAGTCATGTTGATAAATGTATGGCCTGAACAAAAGCTCTTTGTTAAGAATATGTAACACCGGGGCTGAATGCAGCCCGGGGCTTTTATCTGAGAATATAAAGATGGTAGCCGGAATCATATGAGACTATGAAAACAGAGGATCATCAGTCAAACCGCTTGGATGGGCAAGAACCTGCCCAGAAAGTCCCCCAGCTTATACCTGGTGGTCTCTTTATCGTTTTCGAGGGTATAGACGGGACCGGCAAATCAACCCAACTCCATTTGCTTGCTGAAAAGCTCAGGCAGCTTGGTTATGCTGTTGTTGCGACCCGTGAACCAACCAATGGCCCTTACGGACAAAAAATCAGGAAATTGTTTGTTGATCGTGGTTCTGTGTCCCAGGAAGAAGAACTGGAGCTTTTTATTGCAGACCGGGATCAGCATGTAAAGGAAATAATTAAACCTGCCCTGTCAGATGGTTGTGTTGTGATCTGTGACCGGTACTATCTTTCAACGATAGCGTACCAGGGTGCCAATGGCATGGACCAGGATCTTATAATGAAGAAAAATGAAGATTTTCCGGTCCCTGACCTGGCGATAATTCTCGAGATAGAACCGGCCCATGGTATTCATCGCATCCAGAACCAGCGGCATGAACATCCCAATACTTTTGAGGAAAAAGCAAACCTGCAAAAAGTGGCAGGAATTTTTAGTACCATGCGGCAAGATTATATTGAAAGGATAAACGGCTCAGATTCCATAGAAAATGTTTATCGTCTTGTGTTTGAGGCTGTTGCAAAGGTTCTGGCCCAAAAAACAACGCAACAGGTGGAAAGCTGAGAAAAACGCAAGCGCCATGCTTTTGCCGGTTCTGATCTGAATAAAGATCAAGAGTTTAATTCGTTATGCAGAGTAAAAGTCCCTTATACAAAGTGATGTGGCGTAACATGAAATCACTTATGCCCGGACGGCATAAGGTTACAAAACACAAGTATCTTTCCCTCTTCAACTCTTTAGGCCTGTTGGGTTGTGTTTTTCTTTTTATGTCCTGTGCGCTTCCATCACTGGAAACCCCATCCCAGAATAAAGTTCCCACCGGTTTCGACGAAGCCGAGCAACAAAAAGAGGCTGGGGCTTCTGACATGGCCTGCTCCTATTTTTATTTTCTCTGGGGCAAGACCGCTGAGAACAACCAGAGTTTTGAGGAAGCACAAGAGGCATATGAGAAGGCATTGTTATGTGATGAGGAAAGTATATATATCAAACGCAACCTGGCAATTCTCCTGATTAAGATGGATCGCAAGGAGCAGGCTGCAAGAGAGCTTGAAGCGATTATCAGCATGAATCCTCTCGATTTCGAGAATAGAATTCTATTAGCCAAGGTTTATGGCAGCCTGGGGCGCAATGATGAAGCCGTGGCTATTTATCAGGGCCTACTGGAAATAAAAGAAGATCATGACACATTGCTCATGCTCGGAACGCTCTATGCTCAAAATAGAGAATACGACAAAGCCCAGAAAATACTCAACCGACTTGTCCGGCTCGAAGGCGATTCATACATGGCCTATTATTACCTGGCAAGATTATACCGGGAACTGCAGTATTACGATAAGGCGGCGGCCTCGTATGAAAAGGCCCTGGAACTCAACTGGTTTGAGAGGCTGGCTTATGAGGTGGCTGAATTTTATGAAGACCGGCAGGAGTACGATAAGGCTGTCGTGGTATACCGCGGTATTGTCAATGAGGGGGAGTCCAGTGATATGGCCAAAACAAGGCTTGTTAATCTGTACCTGACCCTGGAGGAGAATGACAAAGCCCTGGAACTTCTGCGTGATTTAAGATCTGTCCTGCCGGAATCCCAGAACGTTGACTTAACCATCAGCCGAATTCTCTTAAGCCAGGAAAAATATGACGAGGCTATAATGATCCTGGAGGATGTTTTACAGACCAATCCGGAGTTGACAGTTATGCGCTACCTCATCGGTATGGCCTATTACCGGCATAATGATAGTAAAAGAGCTGAAGAGCAGTTGCAACTTATACCCACCGATTCCACTCTTTACGTGGACAGTATTTATTTGCGGGTCAAAATATTGAGCGAGAGCGATAATTACCCCGGTGCTATAGATCTTCTGCAAAAAGAGATTGCTGATGCTACCACCAGGAAGTCCAGTTTTTATATTCTGCTCGCATCAATTTACAGGCAAAATGGAGAAATTGAGCAGGGTAGGGAGGTTTATGAGCAGGCCACCAGATTATACCCGGACGATATAGATCTTCTTTACAACTACGGCATATTTCTTGAGAAAATAGGGGAACAGGACGCTGCCATGGCCAAGATGCAGGCGGTACTAGTTCTTGATCCTGAAAATGGGGCCGCACTCAACTATATCGGTTACACCTGGGCGGATAATAATATTCATCTGGAAAAGGCCCTGGAATATATAAAAAAGGCAGTTGAACTTATGCCTGAAGACGGGTATGTCAGGGATAGTTTGGGCTGGGCCTATTTTAAGGTCGGTGATGTAGAGCAGGCAATTATTGAACTTGAAAAAGCCTCTGAGATGGTGGGTAACGATCCGGTTATTAAAGAACATCTCGGAGAGGTCTATATGCAGTTGGAGCAGATTGAAAAGGCACTGGCTGCTTATGAAGAAGCCTATGAACTCTATGAGGAAGAGGAAAAGAAGCAAAGCGTTAATGCCAAAATTCAATCCATCAAATCCAGGAGCAAAAAGTGAGGGGATTTCCGTGTCACGGCCTCCAATGTTTCATGGTTTTACTTTTCTTTTCCCTGGTTTTTATCCAGGGTTGTGCCAGATCAATCCTGCAAACCTATCCTGCCGGCGAACAAGAGATTGAAGCAGTTTTGGAAGCTTTCAGCCGCTATCATAAGATAAGCGCTGAAGTATGCCCCTGCTGCCTGGATGCAGAAGCCGATGCTTCTCTTTCTGTTTCAGGTTGGTTCAGTGACCATACGGGAAAGCTCTCCGGCTATTTACAGGCAATGAATCCCGGTTATGTCAAGTTTATCGCGCCGAACCCTTTGGGGCAACCTCTGTTTATTTTTGTGACCGATGGAGAAATATTCATAAGCCTCAATGTTTTTGAAGAGAAGGCCTACTTGGGCTCAGTGCATTCCAAAGCGTTCAAGAAATTCGCACCACCAGGTTTTGAGCCGCAGTTTTCCTATTACTGGCTGACCGGGAGATTGCAGCCGGGAGATATACGAATCCAGGCAGTGATGCGAGACAGAGAGCAGGAAAAATTCTGGCTGCAGATAAGGCATGCCGAGACAAACACAGAGAGTATGGTCTTGTTTGATCCTGCGGAACTGCTGATTCTGCGCCATGTATTAAGAGATGAACAGGGTGAGCATCTCGTGGACATACTCTATACAGACCACCAACCGCTGCCCGGGAAAACGGGTAAAAATGCAGGGAATGCTTCTGCTGTTATGCAAGCCTCTGATGCCATAAAAGTACAATGCGCAGTTCCAACAAAGGTAACTGCTTCCGCCAACGGTGATACTGAGAAGATTGCTGTAAGGCTCTATTCGTTTTTAGACGATGCGCGCTTTTCTGAAGAGGATTTCACTCTTAAGATCCCGGATAATTTCGAACAACTGTTTGTCAAATAATTATAATTTTCTAGATATGAATCCTGTACCCGAGCGGATGCCTGAAAATATAGGCAAACTTCTTTTCCATGTTAAAAAGCCGAGCCGCTATCTCGGCAAAGAGTTCAACGCCTCCTATAAGAAATGGGAAACAGCCAAACTCCGGGTTGCTTTGGTATTCCCTGACCTTTATGAAATAGGCATGTCACACCATGGCCTGCAGATCCTTTATGCTGTCATAAATGGGCAGGAGGGTTTGTTGGCAGACAGGGTATACAGTCCTGACAAGGATTTAGAGGAACTGTTGCTGAGTCGGCAGGAGGCGATTTTTGCAGTTGAATCCCGTCGGCCATTGGCGGAATTTGACATGATCGGTATTACCCTGCCCTATGAGCTCTGCTATACAAATATCCTGACAATTCTTGCCCTGGGCCATATCCCAATTCGGTCATCAGAGCGTCATGATTCGCATCCATATGTTATCGGCGGAGGATCTGGCAGTTTCAATCCTGAACCTGTGGCAGATTTTTTTGATGCTGTTCTTCTCGGGGATGGAGAGAAGGCGGTACTTGAAATTACAGCAGCTTTAAAAACTGCCAAGGAAAAAAAACAGGACCGGCGCAAGACTCTTGAAAAACTTGCAGAAATACCTGGTGTCTATGTCCCCTCTTTTTTTGTGCCGCGTTATGACAGTCAAGGAATATTGCTTGCAGTCGATTCCCTGAATAAAGGCCATGAAAGAATTCAGCGGCGCATTCTTCCAGATCTTGAAATTTCCCAGGTTCCTGAAAAACCCCTTGTCCCCCTGGTCCGCATCGTACATGATCGTCTGGGGATCGAGGTGGCCCGTGGGTGCACCCGCGGTTGCCGTTTCTGCCAGGCAGGTATTATATACAGGCCGGTGCGGGAACGTACCGCCGAAAGGGTGATGGAACTAGCTGAAAAAGGCATGGCGGCAGGCGGGTTCGAGGAACTTGCCCTGCTGTCCTTATCAACCGGTGATTATTCATGCCTATCGCCGCTCCTTGGCCGTTTAATGGACAGATTCGTTAAGGAGTACGTGTCTGTATCCATGCCGTCAATGCGTGTTGGCACTCTGACACCTGAAATCATGTACCAGATAAAGCGGGTGAGAAAAACAGGTTTCACCCTGGCTCCTGAGGCAGGAACGGACAGGCTCCGCAGGGTTATCAACAAGGGTATTACAGAAGAAGATCTGATGGCTACCTGCAGAGATGCCAATATCCTGGGCTGGAAACTGTTAAAGTTTTACTTCATGTTCGGTCTACCAACCGAGACAGACGAAGATATCCTGGCCATTGCTGATCTTGTACACAGAGCTGCGAGGACATCTGGTGACAGGCGATTGCGGATTAATGTCAGTGTAGCCACCTTTGTACCCAAGCCCCACACACCGTTTCAGTGGGAACCGCAGATTACAATCGATGAGGCCTTTGCCAGGATTAAACTGCTGAGAAAGAGTCTGCCGAAAGGAAACTACAAGCTGAAGTGGCATGACCCGCATCAGAGTTTTCTGGAAGGGGTAATGTCGAGGGGAGACAGATTATTATCAAGGGTTATTGAGGAAGCCTGGCAGCGTGGAGCACGTCTTGATGCCTGGTCTGAGCACTATGACCTAGGTATTTGGCAGGCTGCTGCCGAGGCCTGCAATATAGATCTTTCACAGTATTTGCGGCGGCGTGATTTTACCGAGGTTCTTCCCTGGCAGCATCTCGATACCGGGGTTGACCATGAATTTCTGCTGGCTGAACTGGAAAAATCGCTGAAAGGTGAGTATACACCGGATTGCCGCGTGCACGGCTGCCAGAATTGTGGTGTTTGCGATTTTAATGAAGTCCGACCTGTTGTCCAGTGTGAACTGAAAAGCCGGGATGTTAATGAGAAACAAGAAAGCATTGACGCCACCGCTGATGCCCTGGAAGATAAGATTGCTCCGCTGAAACCGCGTGAAGAGAAAAAAACTGAACAGGACAGAACCCACCATTGGTATCGATTATTCTATGCCAAGCAGGGAGATATAAGGTTATTAAGCCATCTTGAAGTGATACAGGTATTTTTCCAGGCGTTCAGACGGGCCGGGATAAATTTGCATTACACGCAGGGGTTCAATCCGGTACCAAAGGCCTCTTTCAGTCCGGCCCTTCCTGTCGGTACCGAAAGTCTGGCCGAGTATCTGGATATTGATCTTACAGAAGCAATTGCAGCTAAGAATGAATTGCGGTCCCGGCTCAATAATCAGCTTCCTTCGGGCATTAAGGTCCTGTCAATTGCCGGAGTACCTGACAAAACAACTGATGCAGCAGCAAGAAATCTCTGCTGCTATACTGTAAGCCTGAGCCGTGAACTGTCAGCAGAAGACAGAAAGAACCTTAAAAGCTTTATGGAATGTGACAGCGTTACCATAACAAAAATCAGGAAGGGCAGACAACGTTTACTGGACATCAGAAAGGTGGTGCAGAGTCTCGTTGTATCAGGAGAAAAGAGCCTTGAGATGGTTTTGCTCAGTGAAGAGGGTGTGGCTTCCAGCAAACCTGTTGAGATCCTCGACGCTGTGTTGGATATCACTGAAGAAGAATGCCTGGTAATGAGTATCCTTAAGGTTTGGAGTAAATCAGCTTGAAGAACGGATTTCAGGACAAAGGTTGAAAAAGCTCCGCCATTGTTTCAGGCTTATTGGTTCTTGTTCTTATTTTTTAAATAACCCGGGACCCGGCACCTAATAACCAGAATTTTATTTTTCTCCTTATCCCTTTTAATCTTTAGTCTTTTGCCGCTCTTTTTACATTTGCGTTTGCGATTTGAAAAACTTTATAGTATTGCTTTATCTGCATTTGCGGATGGTATATAGAGCTGAAAAAAGTTGCTAATAGAAAGGAGATAGTATGATTCAGAAAAAGATTGTTCTTCGTGAAGATGAGATGCCCAAGCAGTGGTATAATATCTGCCCTGATATCCCCAATGGAATGCAACCGCCCCTGGATCCGGGGACAAAAGAACCCATGGCGCCTGAAAAACTCGCCGCGATTTTCCCGATGGGACTTCTCGAACAGGAGATGAGCCCTAACCGCTGGATAGATATTCCGGACGAGGTAAGAGAGATATATTCCATCTGGCGTCCCTCACCTTTGATCAGGGCTACCAAACTCGAACAGGCCTTGGGTACCAAAGCCAAGATCTACTATAAGAATGAAGGGGTTTCCCCCAACGGCAGTCATAAGCCAAACAGTGCTGTGGCACAGGCCTATTATAACAAGAGAGAGGGTATAACAAGACTTGCCACAGAGACCGGCGCCGGGCAATGGGGCAGTGCCCTCTGTTTTGCAACCAATAAGTTCGGCCTTGAATGCAAGGTTTACATGGTGCGGATTTCCTTTGACCAGAAACCATATCGTAAGACAATGATGCAGACCTTCGGCGGCACAGTGGTTCCCAGCCCGAGCCCGGATACCAATACGGGCAGGGCCTTTCTTGAAAAAGACCCCAATACACCCGGCTCCCTTGGTCTTGCCATCAGTGAGGCCATTGAAGACGCTGCAACGACTGAAGGAACAAATTACTCCCTGGGTTCGGTTTTAAACCATGTTATCCTGCACCAGACAATCGTCGGCCTGGAAGCCAAGAAGCAGATGCAGATTGCCGGTGATTACCCTGATGTCGTGATCGGCTGCTGCGGCGGTGGTTCCAACTTTGCCGGCCTTGCAGTACCTTTTATCGCTGACATGCTTGAGGGCAAGAAGATACGTTTTATCGGAGTTGAGCCGGCATCATGCCCAACCCTGACCAAGGGAAAACTTACCTATGACTTCGGTGATACAGGCCAGACAACCCCTCTGCTAAACATGTACACACTTGGGCATGATTTTGTTTCTCCGGGCATACACGCCGGCGGCCTGCGTTATCATGGCATGGCACCGATTATCAGCGCCCTTGTCCGGGAAAAAATAATTGATCCCATAAGCGTCCACCAGATGGAGTCTTTCGAGGCAGGTGTCCTTTTTGCCCGGACAGAGGGTATCATTCCTGCACCGGAGACCTGTCATGCGGTGCGAGGTGCCATCATAGAGGCAACCCGTGACCTGAATGACCCCAAAACAATCCTTTTTAATTTTTCTGGTCACGGCTTGCTTGATCTTTCCGCTTATGAGCAATACTTCAGCGGGGCGCTGCATGATTATGAGTACCCTGCCGAGGCCATAGAGGCGTCAATGAAGCATTTGCCGCAATTATAATGAGAGAAAAAAGTAACGTATTCAATCTGTTATTGTTACTGGGCGGCAGGAGTATTCCTGCCGCCTGTTTTTATTAGCGGCTCTAAACAATATTCAGTTCAATCTCCATTTGTACATAAGCCAGAAGGTGATTATCAGCATACGGGACTACTGATGATTATCGGGTAACGAGACAGCCCGATGATTGACAGACAGACAAGCCTTTGAGAAATGAATTCAACAGTGCTGGAAATCACCGTCACCCGATAATTTTAACGAACCACGTTTTTTGCTCTATGAAGTGTCTGGTGTAAGCAAATTGTTCTTACATAAAAAAATTATTGTGCCACTCCTGGTTTTGTTCTCGGCCGCAACCTTCTGCCACCTGCTGCCGGCTCGGGCATATGACATTGGCGCCGCCGCCGTTGCGGCAACAGAAGGTCTGATTGATAACGGCGGCTACGCAGTCGAAAAGAACGATAAATATCTTGTTACCCATAATCTGCACATACCTTATGTTCCTGCCAGCATCATAAAGATCGCAACCGCACTTGCAGCCCTTGAAATTTTGGGACCTGAATTCCGTTTTAATACCGACTTTTACCTGGATGACCAGCAGAATCTTTATATTAAGGGCTTCGGGGACCCGTTTCTCATTTCAGAAGAAGTCGCAGTCATTGCAGCAAAACTCAAAGAGCGCGGCTGCAGGAATATCAATGATATCTATTTGGACAATACGGCTTTCCAGCTAATTGCAGCAGCTGATGGAGCAGGCGCAAGTGATAATCCTTTTGATGCACATAACAGCGCATTGGCCGTTAATTTCAACACGGTAAATATCATAAAAGATACATCCGGATCGGTTGTATCGGCTGAAGAACAGACACCGGCCCTGGCGTTGATGGCGGAGCTGGCTGAAAAACTGCCCCCGGGTCTCCACCGGATTAACATCACCAATGAGGAAAGCAGCGGGACAGCAAACATAAACCGCTATGTTGGGGAGCTTTTCCGGGTCTTTCTGAAACAGGAAAATATTGGTGGCGAGGGCACGATTACCTCCAGGAAAATACCGGAAAACCTGAAGCTTTTTTATACTCATCCATCGAGCAAAACCCTTGAAGATATTATTGAGCCGCTCTTGCTCTTCTCCAACAATTTTATTGCAAATCAGCTTTTTCTAACTCTGGGCGCTTTTGAAAGTGGTTATCCTGCCACCTGGGAAAAATCCAAGCAGGTTATGGCTGACTACCTAAAGAAAAATTACAACGTATCTGATAATGAGCTAAGGATTATTGAAGGCTCTGGCCTTTCCAGAAAGAACCGGGCATCATCCCATGCAATGTTGCAACTGCTGGATTCTTTCAAGCCCTACGCGAAACTCCTGCCTCAGGAAGATGGTAAACTTTTAAAGTCAGGCACCTTGAAAGATGTTTATTCCTATGCCGGATATTTTATGGAAAATGAAAGGCTGGACAGTTTTGTCTTGCTGCTGAATCAGGGGCAAAACAACCGGGACAGACTGCTTGATGTGCTGGAACAAATTTATCACGCAAACCAATAGCAGTTCGCAGGAGAAAACAAAAGCGGGACATCCGCCGATTGATGTCCCGCTTTTTTAGGTCTATCACCTGAAAAGGGGGATATATAGGTTAAAAGCCTTTTTAAGAGGCTGGTGATAGCTTGATTTAATGGCTTTTCAAATTCACTGAATCTACTGTGTCATCAGGGGCTTCGCATACTAATGTATAGAGAAGCCCCCTCTTCCTTATATTTCCAGTAATTTTGAAAGCCCTCAATGTAATGATAAGTTAAACAGTATCCCAGAAGCGCGCCTTTTCGCTAAAGATTGCATCAGTGGGCACCAATGAGCAGCCGATTGAGCGGAGTTCATCAGCAACAGCACCGACCAGTTTGTCCACGCTTGCCTCGACCGCATCGGTCAGGTCGAGCCCGATATCAATGCTTTCCGGTTCAACCCCAAAAAGAACCAGGTTCTTCGGGAGTTCATCGGTCAGCATGGCTGCGGCCAGAAGGTCTGACAGGCCGAGTTGGTGCGGTGATATCCTGGTCCGAAACGCTGCCGGCACATCCTCTCCTTCAACTCGAACCACTGTTCCCGGTTCCTGGTTGCATTTCATGGCATCTATGATGATGAGACAATCGCGTTTACGGATATGGCGCAGAAGTTCAATGCCGGCTGTACCTCCGTCAAGAAGTTCCACATTGACTGGAAAGGTGTACATTCTTTCCAGCTCCTTCAGTGCCCGGACGCCAATGCCCTCGTCTGTTAAGAGGACATTGCCTATGCCGAGAACAAGTATTTCCACGTAAGCTCCTATACTATGATTTACAGGGCTCTTACCCTGATAATCTCGTTATTGTTTTTGTCCACCATGTGGATGGCGCATGCCAGGCATGGGTCAAATGAATGGATTGTACGCAGAATCTCGAGCGGTTTTTCGGGTTCAGCCACAGGGTTACCGAGTAATGCTGCTTCATAAGGACCAAGATCATCGTTAGCATTGCGGGGTCCGGCATTCCAGGTAGAGGGCACGACCGCCTGGTAATTTTTGATCCGGCCGTTATCAATGACTATCCAGTGGGACAGAATGCCGCGGGGGGCTTCATGGTAACCGAATCCCTGGACCTCGCCTTTGGGAAAGCTCGGCGGATTAAATGTAGTGATATCGCCGCTGGCAACATTGTTCACCAGGGCTGCCCACTGGCCTTCAAGGGTGTCGTTAAGCACGGCACAGCGGATGACACGGGCCGCGATCCTGCCGATGGTGGAATGGAGAGCATCGACACCAACCTTGCTGCCTACAAGTGAACTGACCGTGTCAAGCACCTGGGTGGCATAGGTCTGTGTAGGCTTATGCCCGGCTGCAAACATGCAGAGAACATTGGCCAGCGGCCCGACCTGGGCCGGCTTATCCTGGAAGGTGGGTGATTTAACCCACGAATATTTGCCGTCATCCTGCCAGTCGGTATAATTTGGTACGGTTTCCCCTTTATAAGGATGCCGGTTCCATTCGCCGTCATACCATGAGTGCTTGATGGATTCTTTGACATTGTCCTCAAAGAAGGGATCATTAAAGCTCTTGATCGGCGTGAACTTGCCGATGTCACCATCAGGAATGTAGCCGCCCGGCAGTGCAAATTCAGTACCCTTGGTGTCCATTGGCATATCAGGTGCGGAAAGATAGTTGGTCACACCCTTGCCGTAGCCGGTCCATTCAGCATAAAAGGCCCCCACTGCAGCCACATCCACCAGGGCAACCTGCTTGACAAAATCATTGGCCTCGTCGATCAGGGTCTTGATGTGGTAGAGTTTCTCCATGTTCAGCGTGTCAGGGCTGTCAAGGTTAATGGCATTGGAAACACCACCCACAGCTACATTCTGGATATGGGGCGTTTTGCTGCCCAGGATCGCAACGACATTATTGATCTTTCTCTGGTATTCAAGAGCCTGCAGATAATGGGTTGCCGCCAGCAGATTTACCTCCGGCTTGAGTTTCATGGCCGGATGCCCCCAGTATCCGCTGCCGTAGATGCCGAGCTGTCCCGAATCCACCAGGGTCTGCAAACGCTGCTGAGCACCCTTGATTTCCTCGTAGCTGTTGCGCTTCCAGGGCGATAAGCTTTGGCCCAGTTTCGCTGTAGCTTTTGGGTCTGCCGCGAGAGCTGAAACAATATCAACCCAGTCAAGGGCACAGAGATGATAGAAATGAACGATATGGTCATGGACAGCATGCGCACCCATAATCATGTTTCTGATGTACTGGGCATTCTTGGGAATTTCCATGCCGAGTGCATTTTCAACCGAACGCACTGAAGCCAGTGCGTGGACTGACGTTCAGACTCCACAGAAGCGCTGGGTGAACAACCATGCATCCCGGGGGTCGCGGCCCTGGAGAATTACCTCGAAACCCCGCCACATCTGGCCCGATGACCAGGCATTACTGACCTTGCCATTGTCAATCTCGCAGTCAATCCGAAGATGTCCCTCAATCCTGGTAACTGGGTCAATTGTTATTCTTTTTGCCATTTCTTTTTCTCCTTAACTTTTGAGTCAGCAATGTATAAATGCAAATTATAGTTTTTTAAGCCCTGGCCTGCTCTTGGCCTGGCAGGACCGGCAGTTTCTTGACAAAGACCATATACAGCAGAATCTCGGCTGAGATGATCGCATAGGTTATGAACTGTTCACCGATGGCTGGAAAATAGTGCCATCCTGCACCCGGGTCAAAACCGATAAGATAGGTATTGAAACGGAAGAGCAGTCCGCCAAACATCAGGAAGCAAGCTGATAAAAAGAGCATCTTGGCACTTTTTCTGTTTTTTGCCGAAGCCAGTATTACCAGCGGCAGAATATGCAGAATGTTTTCCAGTAAAAACATGTTTCCCTGCAGGTTCCCACTGAAAGCAAGTCCAAGTTGACCCCGCATCAGGAGGTCACCGAAGCGGACAACAAGAAAAATGACCAGGAGTATTGGGATAACCAGGGACAGTTTTGCAAGTATGCTCGTTTCAAGAGGCCTTTTAAAGCCAAAAGAGGAGAGTGTTGATTCAAAAATGACCACCGTATAGCCCATGGTAATGGCAGATATGAGAAAGATCAACGGCAGGGCAGGTGACCACCAGAGCGGTGAAAGCTTGTGCCCTGCCAGAATCATGAGACTGCCCAGTGAGGACTGATGCATGGTCGGCAGCAGGATGCCAAGGGCAATAAAGAAGATCAGGAGCTTGTTGACCTTTGACTTGGTGCCGGTCTTGGCTTCAAGAAAGGCCGGGGAGAACTCTATCCAGAGAACAGCTATGTAGGCGGCAATACAGAGGGCGACTTCGAGGAGAATAGAGTTAAAATTAGTGTACCAGGGCAGAAAAACATTGTAGATTTGCCAGTAACGTCCGATATCAATGAAAACAGACACGCCGGCCAGGGTGTAGCCGAACATGCTGGCAAGCAGTGCCGGCCGCACCAATGGGTGATATTCACCATTGTTGAAGACATATACCAGAAGCGCCATGGAATAGCCGCCGCAGGCAAAAGCCGTTCCCACAACAACGTCGTAGGTAATCCAGATGCCCCAGGGGAAGCCGTCATTCATATTAGTGACGGCACCAATGCCGAACATAAATCGTTTTGCCAGGAAATATATCCCGATCAGGGTTATTACGAGGAAAAAAAGGAACGGACCCGTGAAAACTTTCCCTCCTACAGGTTTCGCCTCGCTCATATTCTATACCTCCAGTCCTTTTATATTGAGGTTTTAGTCTTTGTCTCTCTGACTTCTATTGACGAAGTAGAACAAACCGGCAAGCACCACAATCGGTGCAATCATACCTTTGTAGAGTGTATGCTGAATGCTTTCTGCGGTAGAAGCGTAAGATTTTTCCGGAAGTTCAGGCAGGCCAAGCTTGCTGAAAGGAACACCTGCAAGCATGAGGACCTGGGTGCCGCCAACCGCGTTTTCACCATAAATCTGAGGGACATAGCTGGCTGCCTTCTGGGAAAATATCTTACCTGAATCAATCGAGGAAACCGGGAAGTCATAGTATTTTCCGGGCTCCATCTGTTGGCGCCGCTTTGCCTCTGCCATCAGTTCATTAGTAGGCCCGAAAAGTGAGGCACCGGTAGGGCAGAAACTGCAGCAAGCTGCTATTTCACCTTTTGGCAGCAGGTGCGAGCAGAGCTGGCATTTGACGATTTGCGGAAAAGCGGAATCCCACTGGAATTTCGGAATATTAAATGGGCAGGCAATTTGGCAGTAGCGACATCCTATGCAGGCATCCTTGTTATAAGTCACAACCCCAGTGTCAGGATTTTTGCGCATTGCAGATACCGGACATGCTGAAACGCAACCGGGATCGACGCAGTGCATGCATTGCCTTTTTACATAAGCAAATCCGTCTGTTTCCTGATCTTTGTTCAAGCCGGTGCCACTCTCAAATTTCTTGATGACATTGAGCGTTTTGGCTGACAAGTCACGGGGGTTTTCCCAAATGGGCAACAGGTCAGAACTTTCTACCGGCATGTTATTTGCTTTTTTACAACCAACCATGCAAGCCTGGCACCCTATACAGAGAGTTGAATCGTACAGGAAGCCGAGTGCGCCGGGCAGGCGCTCTTTTTTCTTAGCTTCGGCAAAGGTCGGTTGACCAACTGCTGCCAGGACGCCGCACCCGGCAGCTCCCTTTAGAAAATCTCGTCGTTTGATTTTCATTAGCCTGAGCTCCCTAGGTAATTAGTCCTGATTTTTGTCTTCCTGGTCAATTTTCTTTATCGCTACAGCACCGGCCCCAACTGCAGCACCTGCTACCCCTGCAGCAAGGGCTACTGCTCCGGCACTCATGCCGCCACCATGATCGACGTTAATAGGTGTCTGGACAGCGGCTGGCGTGACATTTTTTACTTCTGCCGGGGTATGGAGCGGAATATTGAAGCCCACGCCTTCTTCTGAACAGCCGAAACAGGGGTGCCCCGTATTAACAGGCCAGGTACCCATGTCATTGAATCGGAGGGTCGAACAGTTATTAAAGGTTTCAGGGCCTTTGCAGCCAAGTTTGTAGAGGCAGTAACCATTACGATGACCTTCATCTCCAAACTGCTCGGCAAAACGGCCTGCGTCAAAGTGCGGTCTCCGTTCGCAGTTTTCATGGATCAGGCGGCCATAGGCGAATTTTGGTCTTAGCTTGTCGTCGAGTTCCGGTAGTTTTTTAAAGGTTACATAGTAGAGAACTGTTGACAGAAAGTTGTAACCATTGGGCGGGCATCCTGGAATATTGATTATCGGGATACCCGTACCTTCAAGGATCTTATATACAGGTGTCGCGCCTGTTGGGTTCGGGTCTGCTGAAGGGACTCCACCCCAAGAGGCACAGGAGCCGAGAGATATAACAGCTGCAGCCTTGGGTGCAGTTTCCTTTAAGATCTCAAGGACTGGTTTTCCGGCAATCTTGCAGTAAATACCGCCGTCTTTTACCGGTATGGAACCATCACAGACAAGGATAAACTTACCCTTGTTCTCCTCGATGGACTTGGCCCTGAATTCCTCGGCCTGGTGACCTGCGCCGGTATTCAGGGTTTCTGAATAATCAAGAGAAATAAGATCGAGGATCAGATGTTCGACTGTAGGGTGTGTGGCACGCAGCAGTGTTTCGACGCAGCCCGTACACTCCTGCGCTGAAAGCCATATTACTGGAGGGCGTTTTTTTGCAGTTGTTGCCGCCTCGGCAATCTTCGGGCCCAGGCTGGCGGGAAGACCCATATATACCGCGGTTGCGGTACACACTTTGAGAAAGTCCCTCCGCGACACTCCGCCGGGAATTTTATCAAATTCAGACTCTCTGCATCTCATGATAACCCTCCTTGATCGAGTTTCGGTCATAAACCCTGTTTAGCACTAAGGGAAATAGGTAGTTCTACTAATGGCTTAGGTATTAATACCTAATTAACCATAATTGCAAGTACTTTTTTGTATTTTGACCAAAAATTATATTTTGATGAGGAATTTTGAAACACATGAAATAAAAAGAAATGCTTATTTCTATGGGAGGCGATATAACAGCGGAAATCTGTGCCGGATTTTGCAGAGACAGTTTGCAAACAAAATGATTTTATGGTCAGGCGGCCATAAAAGTATAAAACATGTATGAAGAGCAGTAAAAAGAGGGCTCAGTTTTTCAAAAAAGCGATAATTGCCTTTCGTTTACTGCGTGAGAGATGTCTGAAAGAGGGCATTCGGGAGAGAGGATTTATCTTTTTCGGGTCCTGCAGGTAACTGTCGATCCAGCTGGCACTTCGTATATTGGTCACAGCGGAGATGTCCGGCCCCATCCTGCCGCCTCTGCCTTTATATGAATGGCAATTGCTGCAGCCTTCCCGAAAGAAAAGCTTTTCACCATCATAGATCATTGAACATCCTTGTAACAGAAAAAAACCTGCGCAGATTGCTCCCAAAACAAAGAGAAAGAAAATTGTCGCATTGTTACTATTCATTTTTATTCCAAGGTCTTGATTACTTTATTAACCAAGGTTGAAAAATGGAGTCATCAAGGGCAAGGGCTTCCATATGGTGCACAGTGCCCCGGCGCTCAGCAGTTATTATTGCAGCGCCCTGCACAAGGGCGGATTTTTTTGCATAGCGGGCCACTAAAGCCGCGGCAATTTCAAGTTCTTCCGAATTTGTGCTATGGCGCAAAATAGCTGTGGGGCCTGGGATAATATTGGGTTGCAGCAGCCAATCATCAGGTTGCCGCAATGCTGCAATCCTGTCGTTTTGCTTTTCGTCTCGGCCTACAACCAGCCAGCCGCCGCTTGGCAGTCGGAACTGACGTCCAACCATCAGCAGCAGGATATCCGCCGGCACGATTCTTTTGTTTTTTTTGTAGTATTCTTGTATGCGCGCACTCAAGATTGGGTCTGCCAGGATGCAGCCACCTGCTGGACTGGGATAATCGTTGATGCCGAACTGGTCCGCCAGTTTCATTTGTGGAGTCCGGTTGCGGCCGCTGAAGGCATACAGCTGTTCCCGGTCAATAAGGCCGTCACGTTCAGCCTGTGTCGGTTCCAGGTTCTTGGCGCAGAGAGGCCGTACAAGAATCCCCTCGCAACCGCTGTCACGTTCAATGACCCGTAAGGTGTCACGCCGCTGGGACATGGGGCGCTGGCCGACAACCTCACCGGTCACTAGAAATGATGCTCCAAGTTTAGGCATCATTTTTTTTGCTTCTGAAAGCAGGAAAATTTTACAGTCTATACAGGGGTTGAAGTATTTGCCAAAACCGTGCGCAGGTTTTTTGAGCAATTCCAGGTAGGGGATTGTGACATCCTTTAAAAGGACGTCAATTCCTGACCTTTCTTTTGTTGTCCTTATGTAGTCTTCCTTTCTGAGCAAAAGGTCATAGCCGAAAAACGGAGTGACAAATTTTACGGCCACAACTTTTATTCCCTGCTCAGCAACAACTCTGCAGGCCAGGGTAGAGTCAAGGCCACCGGAATACAGAGCCAATGCGGTTATTTGCATTTTTTTCATCGTATCACCGAATCAGGCGGCACGGTGGAGCAGCGCCAGGCAGGGATAACCGTAGCACCAAGATAGGGAAGCACTGAAAATGTGAATATGAGCAGAAGGTCTGCCAGGTTTACAGAAGGCAATAATTTAAAAGGCGGATGAATAACAGACCATCCAACCATGACCGGTTTTAAGAGGGAGGCGTCAAAAAAAGCCACATGAAAATATGCCGCAGTACAGCCGATTATAAAGGCAAGGGCTGATACCAGTGTGCTTTCCCAGAAGCGGATTGCCAGGATATCCCCGGTTTCCCAGCCAAGGATTTTGAGTATGCCTATCTCCCTTTTTTCCTCAGGGGACAAGCCTGAAGCCTTGTCCCAGGCAAGAATGGCAAAGGCAACCAAGGCAGTTAAAAGACATATTGAGGCAAAACCGCTGCGCCAGCTGAAAACCACCTGGTACGTTTTCTGTATCTGTTTTTTGGTCAGAACTCTTGTGTCGGGAAGCAGCCCGGCGATTTTTTTGGCAATGGTTTCGATTTCAGAGGGATTTGCAACATAGACGCAGAGATCCGTTGCCATTGATGGAGGAATATTAAAGAGATCTCTGGCATCGGACAGGTTCATGACGATTAAATCATTGGTCAAGAGATCTGTCTGCTGAGCGAAGAGTCCAACCATATTGAAAGATTTCAAAGAAAGGTCGGGCCTGAACAGGGAGAAGATGCGCCGCTCTCCGAGCCCGAGAATATTGTGAACCGAGCGGCCTATGACAACAGTGTCTGTTTCGGTTTTTTTGGGGAAATGCCCATGGGCTAAAGTGAGATCAAGTTTATTACCATCGGGCATGGAGTCTGAGTCCAGTGCCATAATGGTAAAATTGGCCAGGTTGGACTCATCAAAATAGTATCCCCATACCCTGGGAATAATTGCCCGAATACCGTATATGGAATGTAATTTTTCGATATACGCAAGCGGAATTGCTTCTTGTCTGCCGGCAGACATTTTTTGTATTGTTATATCAGCCGTATTTTTCAGAACTGCGTCAGCAGAATTTGTCAAGGCACCTGTCAGCATTTGAAAGGAGCCCAGCAGAAAGATCACCAGCGCAAAAACCAGCATTATGCTGAGATTTTTCAGCTTTCTTCGCCAAAGGGAAGAGAGTGAGAAATCCAGGATATTCAATTGTTTCTCTAAACCTTTAGGCAGCATAGGCATACAGTTTTAGCGAGTTTCAGTATTTGTTGGTGCATTCCAGAAGGAGCCGGTTGGAAAATGTTCGATGGCGCCCGGATGGTCCATAAAGGGAGCCATGGGATCACTCACGGCTGGGTGCCTTGTGTAACGGGCCTCGGTTGCAATACAGAGGTCAGTGAGCCCAAGCCCGGCAACAGCAATTGTTTGTAAAGCCTGATCCGTTTTAAGGTCATTGGCCATGCGTTTGGCATGTAAATAAAGCGTTGCATCGATAAATGTAAGCAAAAGGAGAAAAATAAAGAGTAAATGAGAAGGACGCATAATGTGCTAATTTTCGTAATGTTAAGGCAGTATTGTTATGTGAGGAAATTCTACTGCAGGCATCATCGCATTTTCTGCCCTGCCTGCAGCGACTCAATAAGCTCCGGAGTGATATCATCGAACGAGAGGACCTCTTTGCCGTGATGGTCCTTGCTGAATGATTCTGCAGCCTCCCCTGTTACAAATGGAATAAGTTCATGGCCCATGGGGCCGTATACATCGCTGCCGATCACGTAAAAAGCCTCTCGTGCCGACAGCCAATTGAGCGAATAATAATCTTTAACAAAGATATCCTGGATTGCTTCCCGCGGAGGACCGTCATACCGTTCAGGATTGAAATAGAAAACCATCATATCCTTCGGGCCGTCAAAGAATCTGGTTTGTGCAGGATCAGAATACTGTATCCGGGCCAGCCAGTTGGGATATTTGGCCACGAACATGCCACAGACAGTGCAGCGGGTCTGATCTGATACCGTGTCTGTTGCGACTTCGTTGGCGAAACCCATTGAAACAGATACAACAAGTTGGATAGTTATAAACAGCAGGAAAATTCGCCTTGTTTTCATGGTGTCTCTCCACAGTCTCTCAGAATCATAGAATGTATTGACTCAACAGTTCGTTTAGTTCTGCTTCGCTTACTCCCCCTAAAAGGGCTGCCAGCAATTTGTGCTCAGGAGATAAAACCAGGGTCAGCGGCTGTACTTTTACGTTGTACTGCTTGGCGATTTTGCCTTCCTGGTCAAATATTACAGGGAAATTAATTTTGAGCTCATGCGCAAAGATTTTAACTTCTTCAGCGTTAGCCCCATTATTATTTATATAGACAATTTCTAGGCCTCTTTGCCTGTATTTATCGTAAAACATATTAAATATGGGGGTGTCCGCTTTGCAATAAGGGCAATTGAGCAGAAAAAAACGCACGATAACCGGCTTGCCTATATGTGAAGCCAGTGAGAAATTCCTGCCTTCCAGATCGGTTCCGGAAAACGAAGCAATGGTATCCCCTGTTCGAATTGCTTTGGTGCTTTCTCCTGAACAGGAGCTTAACAGCAGGATGGCGGCAGTAATGGCAAAGAAACTGTAAATGGGAATTGTTATTTTCATGAATCTATAATATTCCAGACCGTTCAGATATTATTAACAAAAAAGAGAGGCCCATACAATGCATCTCATAAGTTCATCAGAAAGATTAAAATTGTAAACGATACAGTTGCATTAGGCAAGACAGAGTCTTAATAAGAGATATATCGCCTTAGAAAAATTCATTGTAAATGAAGCGATATATTCAAGGAAAATACTTGCCACAAAAAGGCTTGCAGGGTATCGTCGTGTACTTGTTGCTGCCATGCAGGTCAAAAGATTCTGTAAAAAACCGTAGCAGTTGTTTTGCTGATAAGGAATTGATTTTAATAAAATTAACCGTAACTGAGGAGGATTTAGATTATGCGTTCTATCCGCGGTGTCTGCATCATAATTTTAGTGTTACTTTTCAGCTTCAGTGCCATTGCTCTGGCTGAAGTTGAGACGGGGGCTTCAAAAACTTTCAAACTTGAGGCCAAGCCTGTTGATATGACTGTTTCTGCTGACGGAAAATATACATTTATACTTGCCGAGGGCGGCAAAATCCTTATTTACGACAGCGCTGGCGCCCTTAAGGACACCCTGAAAGTCAGTGATTCTGTGGTGAGCATAGGCACTTCACCCAAGGGTGATTATCTCCTGCTTGCAGACAGCAAAGCCAACACCCTTGAAGTTCTCACGATCAGTTTTGTCGTTGATATCGACATATCAGGTCTGCCGTTCAAGGGCCCGGCCGATGCCCAGGTTGTGGTTGCAGTATTCAGCGACTATCAATGACCGTACTGCGCAAAGGTTGAACCTTTACTTGAGCAGGTGCTCGAGCAGTATCCAAACGACGTTAAACTGGTTTTCAAGAATTTTCCTCTTACAAGAATACACAAGTTTGCCATGGATGCAGCAGTGGCTTCCATGGCTGCCAATCAGCAGGGAAAGTTCTGGGAGTTCCACGACGAGCTTTTCAAAAACTATAACAACCTGAACGCTGAAAAGTTTGATGAATTAGCGCAGGCAGTTGGACTTGATATGGAACAGTTCAACCAGGACAGGCAGAATCCAGCCCTGGCAGCCATGGTCCAGAGGGATCTCAAAGATGGCGTGGAAGCGGGGGTGCGGGGCACGCCATCTATCTTTGTAAATGGCCGCTTGCTGCAGCAGAGAAGCCTGCCCGGCTTCAAGCAGATCATAGATGAGGAACTGGCAAAGAAAAAATAAACGTCAACTTCCAGATTTTATGGGTTTGTGCTGCAGATGGAGGTCGCCATGAAAAGCTTTCGCAAAGAGCTCTGGTTCAATGTTCCAACAAGGCGTGCCTTTATAAACATTACGCCCCAGGTGGAGAAGTGTTTACGGGAAAGCGGAGTGCATGAAGGGTTGGCCTTGGTCAATGCCATGCACATAACCGCCTCGGTTTTTATAAATGATGATGAGTCTGGCCTGCATAATGATTACGAGGTCTGGCTTGAGAAACTCGCCCCGCATGAACCGGTCTCCCAATACCGCCATAACGGTTATGAAGACAATGCCGATGCTCATTTAAAAAGGCAGGTAATGGGAAGGGAAGTGGTTGTTGCGATCACTAATGGTCAGCTTGATTTCGGCACCTGGGAGCAGATCTTTTACGGTGAATTCGACGGTGGTCGAAAAAAAAGGGTCCTGGTAAAGATCATCGGCGCATAAATTTACCACGATAAATTCTAAGTCCAAAGGACTCAAGCCCGGTGCATTCCATAATGCAATCTGACAGCTTGGGTCCTTTTTTGTTTTTCCGGGAGATCGGCGTATGGGACTCTTTGAAATAATTGCCATCCTGCTCACTCTTTCCGCGTTTTTCAGTTTTATCAATTACCGTTTTTTAAGGCTGCCCAATACCATCGGCGTAATGTTGATCGGCCTGCTTTTCTCGCTTCTTCTGCTTACAATCAGCAGATTTTTTCCAGGCTCAAAACACTGGGCGGTAGCCATGCTCCTCCAGATTGATTTTGATGAGACCCTGTTGCATGGCATGCTCAGCTTTCTCCTTTTTGCAGGTGCTCTGCATGTAAACATCAATGAACTGCGGCAGCAGTACAGAATTATTTTGGGTCTGGCAACTGCCGGGGTAGTCCTGTCAACCCTTATTGTAGGATTCCTGAGCTGGGTGGTCCTTAACCTCCTGGGATTCAATATATCATACATCTATTGCCTGCTTTTCGGCGCCCTTATCTCGCCGACAGATCCAATAGCTGTTCTGGGAATCCTAAAAAAGGCCGATGTTCCCAAAAGCCTTGAGATCAAGATCGTCGGCGAATCACTGTTCAACGACGGGGTGGGGGTTGTCATTTTTCTTATTCTCCTGGAAACAATAGTCAGCGGTGCGGAACTTGGGATTGCCAGGGTTTTCAGGCTTTTTGTGCAGGAGGCAATCGGTGGAGGCCTGCTGGGTTTGGGTGTTGGCCTCCTTGCCTACCGGATGCTGAAACAGGTAGATAATTACCAGGTTGAAATACTGATCACCCTGGGATTGGTCACCGGAGGGTATGCCCTGGCGGATGCACTGCATCTTTCTGCTCCCATTGCCATAGTGGTTGCCGGCCTCCTCATCGGCAATCATGGCAGAAGCTTTGCCATGTCAGAAGACACTCGTCAGAATCTTGACACCTTCTGGGAGTTGGCCGACGAGGTGCTCAATGCGGTCCTCTTCCTGCTCATAGGTTTGGAGGTCATGGTTTTAAACTATAGCTGGTTGAATCTGGCTGCTGCTCTTCTGGGAATTCTTATAGTTCTGTCAGCTCGTCTGGTAAGCGTGTCTATCCCCATTCACCTGTTAAAACGCTCTCGGTCCTTCAGCCCTCATGTTGCCAAGATCCTCACATGGGGCGGTTTGCGCGGCGGCATCTCCATAGCCCTGGCTCTGTCATTGCCTGTCGGCATTGAGCGTGATGTCCTGCTGGCTATAACCTACGGCGTAGTTGTTTTTTCCATCCTTGTCCAGGGCTTGACAATCAGTCCCTTTTTGCGAAAGCTCAGGAAAACGTGATATATTATGCAGAACTTATTTTAAAAATCTTTTTGGAATTATGGTGAATATAAACAATATCACCTATAATTAAATGTTTGCCTTTGTGTAATCAAGCCCGATTCTGCGATTATAATTGCTCGTAACAAAAAAGAGACAGGGGTAATGGAAGAAAAAAAAGCAAAAAGCTATATTATATATATGCTGCTTGTTGTTATAAGTGTCCTGGGCAGCGTAATTTTTTTTGCAGGCGAACCGGGGCGGGCTGGAGAAGCAGGTGAAGAGCTGTTGCTGGCGACAACGACAAGTACCGACAACACCGGGCTCCTTGAGTATCTCATGCCCCTCTTTAGCGCAAGGACCGGGATAGATATCAAATGGATATCAACCGGCACAGGCAAGGCACTGAAACTGGGAGAAAACTGTGACGTGGATGTCCTCCTTGTCCATGCCCCCCAAGCTGAGATCGATTTCGTCGCCAGAGGGTTCGGTATTGATCGCCGGCCAATAATGTACAACGACTTTGTGCTTATAGGACCCCCTGAAGACCCGGCAGGGGTCAGGGGCAAGAATGTTTCTCAGGCACTGCAGGCCATAAGGTCTTCAGGTAATGTTTTTGTCAGCCGGGGCGACAATTCCGGCACCAATAAAAAAGAACAAACCCTCTGGAATTCCGCCGATGTGCCGACGCCTGACCAGGAACCATGGTACAGGCAGAGCGGCCAGGGCATGCTGGCAACCATTAACATGGCTGCAGAGCTCCAGGGCTATACCCTGACCGATCGCGGGACCTACATCAAATACGAGGATGTTGTTGAGAGCAATCCCGTACTCGTCATCTTGGGTGAGGGCGACCCTGATCTGCTCAATCAGTACAGTATTATTCCGGTTAATCGGGAGCATTGCCCCAATGTGAAATACGAAAAGGCGCAGGTTTTTTCCGCCTGGATGGCCGGTAAAGAGTCTCAGCAGCTGATCGGGGAATTCAAGCTGCTTGACAAAAAACTTTTCACACCTAATGCAGCACAGTAAAAGAAATGGATTTTATTCAAGAGGGTTTCAGGCAGGCCGTAACACTTCTAATCAATCTTGATCCTGCAACCTATTCGGCCATAAACACCACCCTGCGCGCTTCCGGTCTGGCAATGGCCGCAAGCCTGGTGTTGGGTATTCCTCTTGGTTATCTGCTGGGATACTTTGATTTCAGGTTGAAGAAACAGCTCCGCATCATTGTTGACACCCTCCTGTCATTGCCCACAGTATTTATCGGCCTTGTCATCTATGCGTTGCTTACCCGAAATGGGCCCTTCGGTGAAATGGGGCTCATTTTCAGCATACCCGGCATTGCCATCGGCCAGACAATTTTAGCTTTGCCCATTGTTATTGCCCTGACAGCAACAGCTGTGGAAGCAGCAGACCGCAATTTACGCATAACCCTCATGTCCCTCGGGGCAAACCGTCGCCAGATTGCGGCAAGCACCTTGTGGGAAGTGCGGTTGGGCATCTTTGCTGCGGCGGTGACTGCGACGGGACGGGTGTTGACCGAGGTCGGAATTTCGTTGATGGTGGGTGGAAATATCAAGTGGCATACCAGGACCATTACAACGGCAATCGCATTGGAGACAAGCAAGGGGGAATTCGGCATGGGGATCGCCCTGGGCCTGGTGTTGCTTCTGA
>Ga0210140_1000003_pt1 | contig 78571 bp, 69 predicted proteins | sample China_Bullhead_C_3_FD_184858 | JGI IMG/M metagenome (GOLD analysis project Ga0210140, IMG submission 184858) | Wetland microbial communities from San Francisco Bay, California, USA, that impact long-term carbon sequestration -... | ecosystem: Environmental > Aquatic > Marine > Wetlands ...
AGAAGATGTCCACAACAGCCTTATTCGTGCTGAAAACAGGCTGGTGGCAGGTGTCGGTCTGGTAGATACCCTGGTGGTGGAAACGGCTGATGCCATACTGGTGGCTCCTCTTGCCAAGGCCCAGGACGTCAAGAAGATTGTAAACCGCATCAAGGCGGAGAAAAAAGAGGAATACCGGCTGCACAGGACCGTCTACCGCCCTTGGGGGAGTTATACCGTGTTGGAAGAGCAGCCACGGTACAAGATCAAGCGCATAACTGTCAATCCGGGTGCAAAGCTTTCACTGCAGATGCACCATCATCGCTCAGAGCATTGGATAGTGGTCAAAGGGACAGCAAAAGTGACCTGCGGTGACAAAGCCTTTCTTGTGCATGAAAATGAATCGACCTATATTTCTGCCGGCCAGAACCACAGGCTCGAAAATGACGGTGTCATTCCCCTTGAGCTTATCGAGGTCCAGAACGGCAGCTATCTGGGAGAAGACGATATAGTCCGGTTCGATGATGTTTATGGACGATAAAATGTTTAAGAACTGCTATGACAAGTAATATGCGTCTTGCCAAACGAATTTCCGTTGAGCTTCGGGTTAAGGTTTATCTCTTTGACAACAAGGGAAAAACCAGAATTGGAGATCCCGTCGGCGGCCGTATCACTAATTTCTCACCCCTTGGAGCGGCACTGAGTGTTCCCGCAATCATGATGGGGGAGAAGCATCTCTTCTATACCTGTAATGACAATCCTGACTTCGTGCTCCAGTTGGAGTTTGAGCTTCGTGATTCCTCTGAAAAAATTATAACTGTGCCCGCCACCCCGGTCTGGTTTGACAGGGACCATGAGCCAGACATAAAACAGTTTAATGTGGGCCTGAAATTTCTTGCAGATAGCAAGAGCCCGGAGATACAAACGCTCAGCAAAGAAGCCTGCAAGGATGAAAAGATGCTTGTTTCCATCTGGAAAAAACTTTTCTAGAAGCTTTCAATTCTCTGTCGGAACCATCGGATGAGTTCATTGCGGGCCATGGTCATGTCAAGGTGATATATCTCCTTGGGAAAAAGCAGGTCAGCCACTCCTGAGTCAAAAATTCTTTTTACTTCGTATTCGTCGTGGGAAACATCCTTTTTGTAAATGTAATCAAGGTATGTTTTGTTGGTGTGCACGATAAACTCAACGCGCATACCGCCCATACGCGCAAAAAATTTCATCATCGGGGTGGAGGCGCTGCTGCCGATGTTTGAACTGGCGTGACAGTTGCTTCCATCAAGGGTGTCGCTAATATCTTCAAGACTCATGAATGATTTTGCCTTGATGGCACTTTCAGTCAAATGTTTTTGAAATTGCTTAACCTCTGCTGCAGTATCCAGAACACCCAGAAGACCCAGCTCATCATCAACAGCAACAGCAGGGTTTTCTTCACCCTTGCGTATCAGCTTCAGGACTTTTGCCTCCGGGGCCTTTTTGCGCACACTTACATAGATGGGAACCTCATAACTGTCGGTCCGGAAACGCCGGCGCTTGATAAGGGTCAGCTTTTGTCCTTGCTGTGGTGTGATTTTTCCTGCCTCGGCCTCGTTTAAAACTTTCACATCAGTACAGGAAAATCTTTCCGGCTCATGGTGACTCAGAAGGTAAAAAAGATTCAGCTCGCCTATCTTGATATCAGGGCTCCAGACATACTTGTTTAAAAAGTGAAGAAATTCTGCAAACTTGTTTTCAATATCTGTTTCCCGTTCCCGCTGGTCAATGGAGCCGGCAAGACTCATGAGAATAAGTTTTCTTTTGGCTTCAAAGCGGGCTTTTTTATGATACCGGTTATCGAACATGATCAACAGCAGGTCTACAGGGGAGCTGGCGATGTCAATTTCATTTGTAATCTCGATGAATGGCGAGTAGCGGGAAAGGACCTTGTTGTTCAAATAACGGATCACGGAATCAGCAGTTTGGGAGTAGCTGTTTACCCTGGATATGATCTCTCTTTCGCTGCCATGGATGCCGAACATATTGCCCAGAAGCAGATAGGCGCGTCGGTCTGCTTCCTGCCGCCTTGGCCTGTCTTTTATAAGAAGCTGGACCTCTGTATAGGAATTGACGTTTAACAGTTCAAGTATCTGGTTGCGGGTTGCCCTGTACTTGGCAACCATGTATTTTTGCCGCAGCTCAGTCGCCCTTTTGCGTGATAATGTATTGAAGAGAGAGATGCCGGGCGGTGTGTCGGCTGTGGCGAAAGGACCTTCCTGGTCCAGCAGAGCATATATGGTATTACCCCAGTTTCGTGACATAGTTGTATAAGGCCATTGAGGCACGCGACTTATTGTGCCTGACAAGTTTGTAAAAAAGTTTTAGCATCCTGAAGGTAGTTTAATTAATGAATAAGAGAGAAGAAATTGTCAAACAGTTTCGTGAACTGCATCCGGATAGTTTCTTGGTTTTTCTGCGCATCTTCCAGCAGTGTAATAGTATTAACCGCCTTGTCCCGTATGGTTGCGAGCCATTTGGCGTCCATGGTGAGCCAGTTTTTTACATTATCCGGGTCAGCTGCATGATTGTCAAACTGCAGACCAAGGATATGGGGCCGACCATGCAGCGAGATTGCTTCAACCTGGCATTCTGCTGATGTGGCCAAGATGGTAACACAACTTGGAAGAGGCTCCTGTACTGCCTGTCCGTGCCATTTAAACAAGGGGAGCTGCTGGGGTATATCTTTGAAAACCGGATGAATTCTTCCTTCGTGGGTCAGAAAGCCCTGGATATATCCAAGGCTGGGTTGAAAATTGGGTCCGACTTTTGCCCCCAGTACATCGGCAAGTAACTGGTGTCCCAGGCAAAAACCGAGATAGGGCATATCCTCGGATATGGCCTTTTTGATTATTCTTTTTTCTTCTGTCAAAAAGGGGTAAAGATGTTCCTGGTCAACATTTGGCCCGCCGCCGAGAACTATAATGGCCATATAGCCTTTAAGCGCAGGGATCCTTTCTTCCCAGACACGGATAATGTCCATTTTTATTTTATGCTGTTTTGCAGCACTGACAAGAAATTGTCCCGGTCCCTCCCATGGGTTGTGCTGAAAAACAATAACCTTTCTGATCATAATCCGATTCTTTTGGATGTAAAATTAACGTATTTAATTTTATGCATTTTTGATGAAGTAATCGCAGACTCAGCAGGCCTGTTGAAACGGAGGCCGGCCGGGGGAAAGGCCGGCCTCCATGAGGTTGGGGAGAGGAATTAAGCCCCCTTGTCGCAAAAATGATTATTAGAATGAAAAGCTGACCGAGACACCACCATAGAGAAAGTTGGCATCATCACTCAAGGTAGGATCTTTAATATAATCTTTTGCATCACTGGTAAGAGCAAAAGAATAGTACAGTTCTGGCGTAATGGACGCATACTTGCCGATCGGGAATGACATTGATGCTGAAAGATTACCGTCATGGAGCTCTGCATAGCCATCATTGTCATCCAGGTAGCCAAACGCCAGTCCAAGATCAAGACTATATTTTTCAGCAATCATAAATGAGTGACTGAACCCCAGGTTGGCATACCATAAACCTGCGTTGCGATCAGTATCGTAATAAATAGTAAACGAAGGAGCCAGCAGTACATCATAGCTCAGGGTGCCGTACCACTCCTGGGTATCAGGGAAGCCATCCTCGAGGGCATAATAGATCCAGCCCACCCCATAACCCAGTTTTTCATAGGCACCGTCATATGACAGGGTGAAGTCGGTTTCGTTCCAATTGTGCGTTTCAGACCAATATTCGTCTGTATCAAGGTTGGCCCAGAGGTTGGCGCCAAAGCCCATGTATGATACGCTTAGTGAAGGCTGAATAACTAAGCTGTCTTTGCTAAGTTCAAAGCCACGCCAGACATATTTGCTTAAAAAAGCAACCGCAGCATCGGCTGAAGGTACTTCCTCCTCTGCCATTGCAGCCGGAATCCCGGCTGCAGAAAGAAATGATAATGCCATGAATCCAATAATCAGTTTTTTCGTTCCATTAAAGTTCATTTTCAGTGTCTCCTTCGTTATATAATTTTCTCTTATCTCCATGCGCGATATGCGCCTTTCTATTGTGGGTTTAATTTATTTGTTTGTAAATTCCGGGTATGCTTCAAGGCCGCACTCCGCGATGTCAACACCTTCGAGCTCTTCCTCTTCACTGACACGGATTCCCATAACAGCTTTCATAATTGACCAGACGACGATACTTGTTCCAAAGACCCAGGCAAAGATAACGCCGATACCCGTGAGCTGAGCCACCAGCGAAGCTTCAGGGTTGGTAAATGCCACGGCAATCAAGCCCCAGATCCCGACCACGCCGTGCACTGAAATAGCACCTACCGGGTCGTCAATTCGAGCCTTGTCGATAAAAACAATAGAGGGAACAACAATAAGGCCACCGATTACACCTACAAGGGTTGCAATCAATGGTGTTGGGGTGAGTGGTTCTGCCGTAATGGCTACGAGACCAGCTAAAGCGCCGTTGAGGGCCATGGTAAGGTCAGCCTTGCCGAACCATATCTGTGAGAGCAGCAGGGCAGCAACCAGACCCCCGGCTGCAGCCATATTGGTGTTAACAAAAACCATGGAAACTGCATTGGCTTCTTCGATATTACTGATCATCAGTTCAGAACCACCGTTGAAACCAAACCATCCCATCCAGAGGATAAAGGTTCCCAGGGTAGCGAGGGGCAGGTTGGAGCCAGGGATGGCTTTAACCTTTCCACCCTCATACTTGCCTTTCCGTGCGCCCAGAATCAGAACACCGGCAAGGGCAGCCGAGGCACCGCAGAGATGAACGACTCCGGAACCTGCAAAGTCCAGGAAGCCAAGGCCATCCAGGAAACCGCCGCCCCATTTCCAATATCCTTCAACAGGGTAGATAAACCCGGTAAGGACAATTGCGAAAATGAGAAAACTCCAGAGTTTCATTCTTTCGGCAACCGCACCTGAAACAATAGACATAGCAGCGCCCACGAAAACGACCTGGAAGAAAAAATCGGACATGGTTGAATAATAAGTCTCTCCTCCGCTTGATAATACAGCATCAACAGCATTGTCAGCGCCAAGCAGAAAACTGAAACCAGGTATAAAGCCGTTGGGGCCGCCACCGTACATAATGTTATAGCCGACAAGCATGTACATGATGCTGGCTATTGCGTAGAGGGCAATGTTTTTGGTCAGGATTTCAACCACATTCTTACTACGGACCAGACCTGCTTCAAGCATGGCAAACCCGCAAGCCATCCACATGACCAGGGCACCGGACATGAGAAAATAAAAGGTGTCAATTGAGTAAGCCAAATTAATGAGGGTATCGGCTACACTTGGCTCCTCTGCAAATGCTGGAACAGCTGACAGGGTTGCCAGGACCAGCGTCATTAATGATAAAATAGTAACCCTTTTCATTGTTTTTATCTCCTTTAGTTACAAAATTGTAAACTATATGGCTTCTTTGCCTTTTTCGCCGGTCCTGACCCTGACAACTTCCTCTACAGGCAGGACAAAAATCTTTCCATCGCCAATTTTGCCGGTATTGACAGCGGCAATTATTGTTTCGATAATTTTATCAACCTGGTCATCGTTAGTCACTAGTTCAACCTTGACCTTGGGAATAAAGTCGACGACATATTCGGCTCCACGATAGACTTCGGTATGACCTTTCTGGCGGCCATAACCTTTCACTTCGGAAATGGTCATGCCTTGAATACCGATGCCGGAGAACGCCTCCTTCAGGGCGTCGAGCTTAAAAGGTTTGATAATTGCTTCAATTTTTTTCATTTTTTGCCTCCTTTATTTCATTATTGTAAAAAAATAAATTTTAACTGGATTTACATGTAGTAATTCAACAACTGTGCCAAAAAATAATTAACAGATACATTAATTCATATAATATATTGTTTTAATTGAAAATAAAAAATATATATACCCGCATTTACGGGGGTGAACCAGGCTAATTAATGACAAATATGTTAAATTTTTTTTAATTTATATTAAATTTATAACAAAAAAGTTATAAATAAGATTTTGGGTGGCACGGGCACGGGTTTGAATTTGCCTGCAGGTAACTTGGATGTGTAATCTTTGCGGGAAAGATGGGACGTAGATATATTACATATTTGTAATTTTTAATATATAATATTAACGTAAATGTAGCAAATGATTTTGTTCGAGCCCAGAGTATTTTGTATTTTGTTATTTCATATCAATCGATTAGCTTCATATTTTTTTTCTGGCATACCATTTGCTTATCATGGTTACATTACATGGCACAACGCAATTTGGTTCTGGTCATCCATATAAAGTATTCAACAAATATATAATGAGGAGGCAATTATAATGAATAGCGGAGATACTGCATTCATGCTCGTGGCCACGGCCCTTGTAATGTTTATGACACCCGGGCTGGCCCTTTTTTATGGAGGTCTTGTCCGGTCCAAAAATGTCCTTAGTACGATTATGCAGAGTTTTATATGCCTGGGACTCATTTCATTAACCTGGGTGTTTTTCGGATATTCCCTTGCATTTGGACCCGATGTTGGCGGATTTATCGGAAATCTTGACTGGGCCCTATTAAAAGGTGTAGGTCTTTCGCCTGGACCCTATTCGGATACAATACCTGACCTTCTTTTTGTTGCCTTTCAGATGATGTTTGCCATCATCACTCCTGCATTAATCACTGGCGCCTTTGCTGAACGTATGAAGTTTACAGCCTATATACTGTTTGCCCTTCTGTGGAGTACCCTGGTGTATCTGCCGGTCTGCCACTGGGTGTGGGGAGGTGGCTGGATTGGAGCCCATGGGGCTTTGGATTTTGCCGGTGGAACCGTTATCCATATTAACTCAGGAGCAGCAGCCCTTGTTGCAGCCATTGTTATCGGCAAACGTAAAGGATATGGTAAAGAGCTTTTTCATCCTCATAACCTGAGCATGACTATTCTGGGGGCTTCTATCCTCTGGATTGGCTGGTTCGGCTTTAATGCCGGCTCCGCACTCGCAGCTGGGGAAATTGCGACGCTGGCCTTTTTTACAACCCAGGTAGCTGCAGGAACCGCTGCCCTGTCGTGGGTAATTGCTGAATGGATGGTTCAGGGTAAGCCTACCACCCTTGGAGCTGCTTCAGGTGCCGTTGCCGGTCTCGTGGCCGTGACTCCGGCGGCCGGTTTTGTCAGTCCTGTTTCAGCAATTATTATAGGTTTGATTGCTGGCGTTATCTGCTACCTGGCAGTATTGCTAAAGGCCAAGCTCCGTTATGACGACGCCCTGGATGTTGTTGCTGTCCACGGTATAGGCGGTCTCTGGGGCGCATTGGCAACAGGTCTTTTGGCTAGTACTGCCTGGAATCCCGGTGGTGCTGACGGATTTTTCTTCGGCAATCCCAAGCTTTTTGCTGTGCAGGCATACGGGGCCTTTGCTACGATTGCCTACTCGATGATCGTTACCTTTATTATTCTTAAGGTCATTGATGTTGTTGTCGGTTTGCGGGTGGATGAAGAATCCGAGGAGCGCGGACTGGATCTGGCAGAGCACAGTGAGACTGGTTATACGATATAAAAGATTAATCTCCGTCAGTAATTGTGCACAAAATTGTTTAACAATTTTGTGAGAAAAGTAAAGGATTATTACAAAAACGTCGACAATTTAGACGAATATTTTGTCTGTAAATATTGAAAAAATAAGCATTTAAGGAGGTTATAAGGCAGATATCCACTGGCATCCATTTTGCTATACTTTTCCCGATAATCTTTGCTAGATAAGTTTTTTAATCCCAAAAAGGAGAGGAGCAAAGTGATTGATACAGGGGATACCGCTTTTATTTTAGCAGCAGCAATTGTTCTCGGGCCACGCAAAGGATATGGCAAGGAAAGCTTTATGCCGCATAATTTGCCAATGACTCTTATAGGCACAGGACTCTTATTGTTTGGCTGGTTCGGCTTTAACGGCGGGTCAGCTCTGGCGGCAAACGGCATAGCTGCTACAGCATTTGTTTCAACGCATCTTGGCGGTATGGCTGGTATGGCAATGTGGACCCTGGTAGAGTGGCTGCACCGGGGTAAACCGACAACACTTGGCGCTGCCTCAGGAGCGATTGCCGGTCTGGCAACCATAACTCCTGCTGCAGGTTTCGTGGGACCAAACGCTGCGGTGATAATCGGTTTAATTGCAGGTGCTTCCTGTTATTATGGAGTTTCGTTGAAGGGACGTTTGGGATATGATGACAGTCTCGATGTTGTCGGGATTTATGCCTTTGCGCTGAGCTGGGTAATGTTCAAGGCTGTTGATATGACAATGGGCCTGCGGCTCGCCATGGATTCAGGGGAAAGCGGGCTTGATTTAAGTGAACACAGTGAAACAGCATACAGTTAATAAAGATATACCTGTATATACATATAAAAGGAGAGTGCCATGAAAAAAATTGAAGCAATTATAAAGCCTTTCAAGCTCGATGATGTGAAAGAGGCCCTGAATGATATGGGCATTAAGGGAATGACAATTTCAGAGGTAAAGGGGTACGGCCGCCAAAAGGGGCACAAGGAAATATACCGCGGTGCAGAATACATAGTTGATTTCATTCCCAAGGTAAAGATGGAGATCATTGTTGATGCTTCTCAGGTGGATGAAGTGATTGAAACAATAATCCAGGCAGCCAAAACCGGGAAGATCGGCGACGGCAAGATTTTTGTCCTGCCTGTTGATGAGGTCGTCAGGGTTAGAACAGGTGAAAAAGGCGTGGAAGCAATTTAACAATTGGTTTGTCTTGAGAAGTGCTAAGCGAAACTCCAACATTGTTTTTTAATCAAGCCGGACATAAAGACGTATTTTCAGAAATGGCTCAGACAGCACTAGAACCCAAGAATTATTCAGGACTTCAGGCTCGGCGGCAGGCCCTGGATGCATACTGGCAGCAGGGAGTTGGCGGAAATGCTCTTCTGCGTAAACATTCTGATTTTATTGATCATCACCTGGCAGAAAGTTTTAAGAAAAGTGCTCCGGCTGCGGAAGGTTTTGCCCTGGTCGCCCTGGGCGGCTATGGCAGGCAGGAGCTTTATCCGTTTTCAGACATTGATCTGATGATTCTCTACGATCCAGCCCATAAAGACGAATTGAACAGTCTTGTTGAGACAATTCTCTATCCGCTTTGGGATACCGGGCTTGAAGTCGGGCACGCCGTCCGGACCCCGGATGAATGCATGGCCTTTGCCGCTGAAGATTTCTTTTTTAGGGTGGCAATGCTGGACGCGAGGCTTTTGGTTGGTTCTGCAACACTGTTTGGAAAACTTACAGAAATGTATAAAAAGGCCTATATCGAAGGAAGGCGCCAGGAATTTCTTGATGATATGCTGAAGCAGAGAACAAAACGCGAAAGCCAGTACGGACGCCACACCTACCTCCTTGAGCCTCATATTAAAGAGGGCTGCGGCGGCTTTCGTGATATCCAGTCCATGGTCTGGACCGCCCATGTGGTATTTGGGCTGAAGGACCTGGAGTCGCTTAATGAAGCAGGGTTGCTGAGCCAGGAGGAACTCAACAGGTTTGAGCAGGCCCAGGATTACTTGATCCGCATCCGCAACCGTTTGCATTATGTAAGCGGCAGAAAAAATGATCAACTTTTCTTTGAGCATCAGAAGGAATTGGCCCAGGCCTTTGGTTTTACAAATAAAGAGGAATTACTTGGTGTAGAGCATTTCATGCGTGAAGTTTATACGCATATGCAGACAATCTCTGTGACCACGGATCTTTTTTTTGAGCATGTTGAAGAAGTCCTGAAGGGGGAAGAAAGCTCTAAGAAAGGGAAGGTTCTTGAACCGGACATTGAAGTAAAGCATGGCAGGATTCACCTGGTGAATTCAGAGCATCTCAAGGAAAAACCGAAACTATTCATGCGTCTCTTTTATCAATCTGCCAAGACAGGCAAACCGCTGCATTTCAGAACGCGTAAAGCCATAACAGCTAAACTGCATCATATAGATGACAAGCAGCGTCATTCCCGCAGAAACGCCAAGCTCTTCCTCGAAATCCTTCTTTCGGCCAAACCTTTCAGCGTCCTGGAAGATATGCTTGATACCGGTTTTTTGACCTCCTATATTCCTGAACTGGCCAAGGTAGAATCACTGGCACAGCATGATGTGTATCATGTTTTCACCGTTGATCGTCATCTTGTCCAGACCATTAATGAACTCGAAAAGTTACGAGAAGAAGAGGTCAATATCTACACAGTCATTAGTTCTCCGCATATTCTGTTCCTGGCCGGACTGCTGCATGATGTCGGTAAAGGCCATGGTCATGGTCATGCAGAGCGGGGAGCTGACTTGGCTCGGCAGGTGGGTGTAAGACTGAATCTGAAAACAGATGAGCTTGATACCCTTGATTTTCTGGTGCGCAATCATCTTTTCCTTTCTCATACAGCCCTGCGGCGTGACCTTGAGGATGAAGAATTCCTCATGCGCTGTGCCACCAGGATCCACTCGCCTGGATTGCTTGCCATGCTCTACCTGTTAACCATAGCCGATGCCAGGGCAACGGGGCCGACTGTTTGGAATGATTGGAAAGCGGCTTTGCTGCTTGAGCTTTACCTGAAAATTGTTCTGTTGCTTGACAGGAAAGATATTTCTGAGCAGGAACAGACCCGCAGTGCGGAACTTGGTGCCAGATGGATCCGGGAAAAGGTTTACGAGCTGTTGCCAGAGCCAGATGATATCGATTTTGACCTTTATTCAGATGACTATTTACTTAGTTTTCCACCCGAGGTTATAGCTGAGCATATAACTCAGGCAAAAAAACTGAAAAAACAGGAAGTTTTGTTTTCCCATAAGCCAAACAAAGAATCCTGGTCAATTCTGGTCATGACAAAGGATCGGCCCGGTTTGCTGACCAGAATTTTTGGCGTGCTTGCACTGCACAACCTTAATGTTTTGGCAGCAAAAATCTTCACCTGGGCTGATGGTACCGTAGTTGATACAATTGAGGTTTCCTCTGCAATATCAGAATCTTATGATGGTCAGGATTGGACGGCCATGGGAAATGAACTGCACTTGGCCATTCAACAGCGTCTGGGGCTGGAATTTCGCTTAAGCCGAAAGCTAGCGCCATTGCGCAACAAACCGCAGGGAGTCCAGCAGCGTCTAGCTGCAAAAGTGAAAATAGATAACAGGGCATCGGAGCTTTATTCGGTTATCGAGGTGTTTTCCGAGGATAGGATTGGCATTCTCTATGATATTACCAAAACCCTTTCTGACTTCGGCATAAGTATTTATCGGGCCAGGATTAGCTCCAAGGCAGACCAGATCGTAGATGTTTTTTATGTGCTTGACCATGACGGTAAAAAGATCGAAGATCCTGCCTTTACAAACGAACTGCAACAGGGATTGCTTTATGCAGTCAAAAATGTATAAGAGGAAAAGATGGAAACAAAAGGAATAATAGAGCTATAAAATGCGATTCCTATTCCAGAAAGAAGAATAATTTAACCATAAAGTAAAAGGAGAAAAAAATGACTAGAGCGCAAATTATGAAAAGCATCAAGGACAAGAACGTCCAGTTTTTTAGACTGCAGTTTATCGATATAAACGGCATCATGAAAAACGTGGCCGTGCCGAAAAGCCAGATCGAAAAAGCCCTGGATGGCGACATGATGTTTGACGGATCCTCCATTGACGGCTTTGTGCGCATCAATGAATCTGACATGTACTTGAAACCTGATTACAATACCTTCACAGTATTGCCCTGGAGGATCAAAGAGGGCGTGTCTGCTGCCAGGATCATCTGCGATGTCTACATGTCCGACGGCAAAACCCCTTTTCACGGCTGTCCCCGTGTTAATCTGAAGCGGGTGCTTGCCGAAGCCAAGAAAATGGGCTTTACCATGAATGTCGGAACTGAAGCAGAGTTTTTCCTGTTCAAGCGTGACGAAAATGGCGATGCTACCACTACGACTCATGATACAGCAGGATATTTCACCGTGGATACTGACGATGAAGGAATTGACTGCCGCCGTGAAATTATTTTGGTCCTTGAAAAAATGGGCTTTGAGATCGAGGCTTCTCATCACGAAGTTGCCGAGGGCCAGCATGAGATAAATTTCAAGTACGCTGATGCCTTAACTGCAGCAGACAACACCGTAACTTTTAAATGGGTAGTTAAAACCATTGCCAAGAAATACGGCCTGCATGCCACCTTCATGCCCAAGCCGGTTTTCGGCATCAATGGCTCCGGTATGCACACCAACCAGTCACTGTTCAACCTGGACGGTTCCAATGCTTTCTATGACAAAAAGGACAAGATGGAACTCAGCAAGGTTGCCTATCAATATATTGCCGGTGTCACCAAAAATGCCAGGGGCTTTGCTGCGGTAACCAATCCGCTCGTCAACTCCTACAAGCGGCTGGTACCCGGTTATGAGGCGCCTGTCTATGTTGCCTGGTCAGCTATCAACCGCTCAGCCCTCATGCGAATTCCCGCTGCCCGCGGTATGAGCACCAGGGTCGAAGTACGCTGTCCGGATCCGACCTGCAACCCCTATCTGGCCTTTGCCATGATGCTGAACTCTGGTCTTGACGGCATCAAGAACAAGCTGACCCCGCCGCCGTCAACCGATGTCAATATCTACCAGATGACACCCGGCCAGATGCGGAAGGCAAAGATCAAGAGCATGCCTGCGTCCCTGCTGGAAGCCCTTGAGGAACTGAAGAAAAATTCCATTGCCAAGGAAACCCTTGGACCGCACATTTTCGAAAAATACGTGGAAAGCAAAGAAAAAGAGTGGGACAGCTTCAGGATCCACGTCACCGATTGGGAACTTGAGAACTACCTGAAGATTTATTAAATATTAATAAGTCGTGACAAAGAAAAGCCCGGGGTTTAGAGCCCCGGGCTTTTGTATTACTGCGAATATTTTATTGTTTGAAGATATTACTTTTTGACCTTGAATTTCTTGGGGTCAATTCCGTACTGGTGGATCTTATAATTAATGATCCTGAGGCTGGTGTCGAGTTCCTGGGCTGCCCGGGTCTGGTTGCCGCCTGTTCTTTTCAGGGCCTCGATTATCAACTCTCTCTCATAGTTCTCAACCGCACCTGCCAGTGACATAGCCTGCTTCGAGTTGACGCTCTCTGATGTTTGTAAACTGGGGGGCAGGTGGTAACTCTTGATCGACTCCTCGTCGCAGATGAGAACGGCTCTTTCGATACAGTTCTGCAGTTCCCTGACATTGCCGGGCCAGTGATACTGCAGGAGCAGATCAATGGCCGGTGTTGAAATACGCCTGATCTCTTTGGTGTTTTCTTCATTGTATTTCTTGAGAAAATATTCGGTCAGCAAGAGAATATCCGTCCTTCTTTCCCGCAGCGGCGGCAGGTAGATGGGAAAGACGTTGAGACGGTAATAGAGATCTTCGCGAAAGTGCTTGTCTGCCACAGCTTTTTCCAGATCACGGTTGGTGGCAGCCACCAGCCGCACGTCACACTTTATGGGACTGATGCCCCCTAACCGCTGGAACTCTCGATCCTGTACAACCTGCAGAAGCTTGACCTGCACAGACGGGCTTAATTCACCAATTTCATCAAGAAACAGGGTGCCGGTTTCGGCAAGTTCAAAACGTCCCTTTTTCATGGCATGGGCCCCGGTAAAGGCACCTTTTTCGTGACCGAAGAGTTCGCTTTCCAGAAGCGTTTCCGGCAGGGCGGAACAGTTGACCACGATGAAAGGTTTTTTAGCCCTGCTGCTGTTGTAGTGCAGGGCCCTGGCCACCAGTGTTTTACCGGTCCCGGACTCGCCACGCAGGAGAACAGTAGCATTGGAATCCGCAACCCGGTGCAGCATTTCAAACATTTCCTGCATGCGGCTGCTGTTGCCGATTATATTTGCAACCCGGTATTTTTCTGACAGTTCTTTCTTGAGTTCAATATTTTCCTGGGTCAACCGTTCCCGGTCCTCTTTTTCCGCCTGGACCCGCAGGGCAGTCTGGGCGATGAGGCCGCTTAAAATGGTGAGGTAGCGCAGATCGTCTTCATAGTTCAAATCCTCCTTATATTCCAGATCTATGCTCAGGGCCCCCAGGGTGCGCTTGTCATGCTTGATGGGCACACATATAAACGAATTCTGTTGTTTGCTGATATCGCCGCGTGTACCGGTCCTGTTCAAAAATTGAGTTTCCGCCCCTATGTGAGGGATGACGATAGGTTGGCCAGTGGCAACGACCCTGCCTGTTATACCCTCTCCGATTTTGTACTTCCCCTTTTTTCTGGCTTCAAGCGACATGCCATGTGCCACCTCAATTTCCAGTTGTCCCGTAAGGGGGTTGATAATGGTAACAGTGCCGTTATGCATTTTTTTACGCACAGACAGGATATCCATAATCCGCTCCAGGCTGGCACGCAGATCAGTGGATGATGCAAGAACCTTTGTCACTTCGTACAGACAGGTGATATCCTCCAGTTCCTTATTTATTATTTCTTTGTCAGGTTGGTCCATCATCTTATTACCATTTTTCAAATATGTTTTATGTAAAAGGCGATATATTACAAAATTGTTAAATATATGTCCATAAATTAATAACATGAGGCAGGAGAGCGACAGGACAAAGCGGTTGACACCCGCCTCTGAAAAGGAATAAATTCAAGAATTTAAGAAAAATATAAAAGTATGTACTGTTTAAAGGATGTTATAAAACGTTTGTGCGCCAATTTAAAATCAGAGGGGATAACTGGAATGAATACAGGAACGTTTGCTGTTGCAACGGGTAGCAGGATGGAATTTGTCGACATTACAGTCCAGATGCAAAAAGAAGTCAGCAAGTCAGGTTTAAGTGATGGAGTTTGTTATATTTACAACCCTCACACAACCGCTGGGCTCACAATAAATGAAGGAGCAGACCCGGCAGTCCAGGATGATATTGTGGCTGTTCTCAAGAAGGTCATACCAATGAACCACCCTTATAAACATTTAGAGGGCAACTCACCGGCCCATATCATGGCATCTCTGATGGGTAGCTCGGTAACCGTGTTTATTGAGAATGGCAGGCTGGTTCTCGGTACCTGGCAGAAAATTTTCTTCTGTGAATTTGACGGGCCTCGTTCAAGAAAAGTCAAATGGAAACTGCTTTAATCGCCTTTCATGCTCAAGGAGATATAATGGTCATCAAAAAGACGGCAAATAAAGATACTATGCAGGCACATGCTATTGTTTTCGGATTTGACAGGGCTACAGACGAGAAATCTTTAAGGTTATTTCTGGAGTGCTTTACAGATAAAAAACTTTTAGATGCCCTGTTGCCGAGGCTGCATGATGACGAGATTAATGCTACCGTGGATTTTCTAACAGGTATTATGCACAAGCACCTGTCTGAAAAAGAATATCACAGCCTTTTTCTGGCAGATTAAGTCCAAACGGCAAGGAGCAGCGAACAAGTGAGTTCCGGAATCATTGAAGACCTGTCAACATTTCTGCACATCCTGAAAAAGGAGTCTGAGCTGCTTGAAATAGATGCGCAGGTCGACCCGTATCTGGAGATTGCCGAAATTCATCGTCGGGTAATTGCCCGGGGTGGTCCAGCCCTGCTGTTTACCAATGTGGTCAACAGCGAGTTTCCGGTGGTTACCAACCTGTTCGGTACGAAGCGCCGCATGGAGCTCGCCTTTGGCCAGCGGCCGCAGCAGTTTGTAAAGGACCTGGTGCGGGCTGCTGAAACACTTATGCCACCAAGCCTTGAAAAGCTCTGGTCAATGCGCAGCATGATATTTGCTGGGATGAAGATGGGCATGAAAACCGTCAAGTCAGGGCCCATTCTAGAGGTTCATAAAGCCCCCCCGAAGCTGATGGCGTTGCCGCTCCTGACTTCCTGGCATTCTGATGGTGGTCCTTTTGTCACCCTACCGCTCGTCTATACTGAACACCCTGATTCCAGAGGCCATAATCTAGGCATGTACCGTATTCAGCGTTATGATGACACCACAACAGGCATCCACTGGCAGATCCATAAGGGCGGGGGCTACCATTATCATGCCGCAGAACAAAGAAACGTAGCGCTGCCGCTTACCCTCTATATCGGTGGTCCTCCTGCCTTGATGTTGGCTGCCATTGCTCCATTGCCTGAAAACATACCCGAACTCGTCCTGGCTTCGCTGCTGCTTGGCAAAAAGCTGGAAATGGTGAAAAACCCGCATGGCGGCCATCCCCTGGTAGCCCAGGCAGAGTTTGCATTTACAGGAATTGTCCCGCCGCATGTCAGGCATCCGGAAGGGCCCTTTGGTGATCATTATGGCTACAATTCCCTGCAGCATGACTATCCGGTCTTCCAGGCGCAGCATATGTATCACCGCAAAAATGCAGTCTATCCGGCGACGGTTGTAGGGCGGCCGCGCCAGGAGGATTTTTTCATCGGTGACTTTCTGCAGGATCTGCTTTCTCCACTATTCCCGCTGGTGATGAGCAGCGTACGCCAGTTAAAAACATTTGGTGAAGCAGGGTTCCACTGCCTGGCCGCAGCCAGGGTCATGGATCGCTATCCACGTGAGGCCTTTGCAGCGGGCTTGAGGATCTTAGGTGAGGGGCAGTTGTCCCTGACCAAGTTTCTTATCCTTACCGATGGGGATATTGACGTAGAAAACTTTGCAGCGCTTTGGCAGCATGTCCTGGCTAGGGTTAATTGGGAGAGAGATTTGTTTGTTTTTGCCAATGTTTCACAGGATACCCTTGATTATACAGGCCCATCGGTGAATAAGGGTTCCAAGGCAATGCTCATGGGTCTTGGCAAGGATACCTGCAGGCAACTTCCGGAAAGATTCAACGGCTCTCTACCGGACAGTCTCAGCCTTCCAAAAGTATTTCTGCCCGGCACCTTGGTTGTCCAAGGCCCAGGGTATGAGGCTGAAACGGACCTGGCACGTAAAACTGCCGAATGGCAGGGGCTCGGTGACTGGCCCGTTGTCATTCTTGTGGATGATTCAAAAGCAGCAACACTTAGTACGCAGGAATTTCTCTGGACCTTTTTTACCCGTTTTGAACCTGCAGCAGACATCCATGGCGCCAAAGAGTCAGTAGTGCGTTATCATGTAGGCTTGAAGCCGCCGATAGTATTTGATTGCCGGATGAAGCCCTGGTATACGGATATCCTGGAGGTGGATCCGATGACTAAACACAAGGTTGATGCCAGGATCAAGGAGATACTGCCGCAAAAGTGGCGGTAGGGATTGTGCAGGGTGATGAGTTTCAAATTTACGTTTTAAGATGATTTACAACAGGTAATCACAAATTTAAGTGGGATATTGTCAGCAAACAAAACTGCTGACGATTGACGGGAGTGATAAAGTAATGGAGTACTGGATAAAGGCACCGACATAAGTGTAAATATATTTACCCAACACTCCAGCACTCCAGTACTCCATCAAATTCAACTTCATGCAACAACGACTCCAGAAAATTCTGGCCAAGGCAGGCATTGCTTCCAGGCGCAAGGCCGAAGAGCTGATCAAAGAAGGCAAGGTCAGGGTTGACGGCAAGGTTGTCACTGAAATGGGAACCAAGGTTGACCCTGATGCCCAGGACATCGAATGTGACGGAATACATGTCGCTGCCCGTGAGAAAAAAATTTATATCCTTTTGCATAAACCTGCGGGCTTTCTTTCCACTGTACATGATCCCCAGGGCAGGCCTATCGTAACCGACCTGCTACCACAAGTAAAAGAACGGGTTTATCCCGTGGGTAGGCTTGATCTTGACACCGAAGGGGCTCTGCTGCTTTCCAATGATGGAGAACTGGCTCAAAAAATTCTGCATCCCAGCCATGAGGTAAATAAGACCTATGTGGCAAAAGTAAAAGGCAAACCAAATACCAAGAAACTGGCTGCGCTTTCCAGGGGCATAACACTTGAAGGCAGGAAAACCTGGCCTGCCGACATCGAGGTTCTGCAGACTGAACCACAGGCGACCACTATAAAAATTATCATTCATGAAGGCAGGAAAAGACAGGTGCGGAAAATGTTTGACGCAGTCGGCCACCCCGTGCTGCAACTGAAACGGACAGCCTACGGGCAGCTGGAACTGGGAGATCTGCGGCCCGGGAAATACAGGTTTTTGAGCCCAGAGGATATTAAAATGATTTTCAGGAAGTGAATTTCCTCTTTACAATATGTTAACTGCTTGATATAAATATACCTTTATTGGCAAATTTGTTAGGATGGATGGGTTTGGCAGCAAACATCAGGCCAACGTGAACTGCTTCGGGGAGAGAAAAATGAACAAATCAGAACTGATTGAGGCGTTGTCTCAGGAAATTAATGTGCCGTTACGGGAGGCAGATTCCATCACCAATACCATATTGGATTCAATGACGGATGCCCTTGCCGCAGGCGACAGTATTGAAATTCGCGGATTTGGCTCCTTCGTGGTAAAGGAATATGGCTCGTATCAGGGCCGCAACCCGAAAACCGGCCAGAAGATAAAGGTCCCACCCAAGAAATTGCCATTTTTTAAAGTCGGCAAGGAATTACGCGAAAAAGTAAATACAAAATAGAACGGTTGGTTCCTAATCGTTTACCTCACCAACAAGATCATAGGTGTGAGCTTCGGTGATCTTAACTTGGACAAGGGCACCGGGCTCTGCAGTCCCACCTGTTATATAAACACATCCGTCAATTTCAGGAGCCTGATACCTGGTCCTGCCTTCCAGCAGCAGGTCTGATTCTTTGCTTAAGCCTTCCACCAGGACCTGTTCCACCTGGCCAACATGTCTCTGCAACGCTGCAAAGGAAATCTCCGCCTGCATTTCCATTATCCTGCATAATCGTTTTTCTTTTATCTCTTCAGGAATCTGGCCCGGAAATGAAGAGGCCTTGCAGCCCTCTTCATTGGCGTAGGCAAACACTCCCAGATGTTCAAAAGGGTGTTTCTGCAAAAAATCAGCCATTTCTGCAATATCAGCTTCTGTTTCACCGGGAAATCCGACCATCATGGTGGTGCGCAGGGCAGCGCCAGGAATCGTGTTTCGAATGGTATCCATGAGTTGTATTATGTGGTTTTTGCTATACGGTCTGTTCATCAGTTGCAGAATATGGTCGCTTACATGCTGGAAAGGGATGTCCAGATAGGGAACGATTCGGGGAGATTCGGCCATCAGGAGCAGAAGTTTATTTGAGACACGGGCAGGGTGCAGGTACAACAGCCGTATCCAGGGGATAGCTGTTTCTGCAAGCAGCTGTAGCAGCAGGTCAATGAGATTTGCCTGTTTTGGGAGGTCGAGCCCATAGGCCAGGAGGTCCTGGGCTACGAGGGTGAGTTCCTTCACCCCCCCTGCATCGAGCCGGTGCGCCTCAGTCATCAGATCAGCTATGGGTCGGCTGCGCAGTTTTCCGCGAATGGATGGAATGAGGCAGTAGGAACAGCGGTTGATGCAGCCTTCTGTTATTTTCATATAGGCCCTGTGCGGTGGGGTCGAAACTTTTCGGGGCAGGGAGCTGTCCATCAGGAAAGGAGATTGTTCCAGGGAATGGGCTAATTGAATAGGAGTTTTTTGCCCGTGGAGCCGTTCGACTATATTATGAAAACCGTTTGTTCCTATGAATAAATCAACCTCTGGCAGCTCCCTTTCAAGCTCGCTACCGTAGCGCTGCACCAAGCACCCGGTAACAACGAGTTTTTTAGAGGGTGCTTGCAACTTGTAACGTGCAAGCGCCAGAATTTCATCTATGGCCTCCTTAACCGCCGACCCGATAAAGCCACAGGTGTTTACCAGCAGCAGGTCAGCATCCTCGGGCTTTTGGGTCACCATATAGCCGTCTTTTTCAAGCAGGCCCAGCATAACCTCCGAATCTACCAGGTTTTTGGAACAGCCGAGGCTGACCAGGTATAGTTTTTTGTTTGGTGCCATGAATTGTCCACAATTAAATTTTCTAAAACATTATTTGATAATCTATATATTTTCTCTAGCCCAAAAAGGAACACAAAAAGGGCACTCCAACTGTGCCGGCCCTTCGGGCTACCTTGCGTTTCTCTCTGTTGCCGGGACGGTAAAAAACTCGCCCGCATACAGCGGACTCAAACAGTTTTACCGTCTTGTTCCGGCAACAGCTGCGATACTCAGCGGTACAGAATGGGTTCACAACCCGAAAACTTTATTTTTTTGCCTTTTCACGCAGCCGAGCAGCGCAGCAAAGAGCGGAACAGCGACTCGGCGGAGTACCCCCGCGAGGGGGTGCGACTTTCCGATGTCGCCCGTTCTTTGCAAGCAGCACAGGGTAGTCCCGTTATGCGGGACCAAGTGATCGGCTGCACTTTCTTTTGGTTCGTTTTCTTTATGCAAGTAAAGAAAATGAACATAATAAAAACCATCCTTAATATTACAGGTGTCTATTTACATAAATTACAGTTAAGAGACTAAACCGGCGCAGAAATCTGCTAGAAAAAGAAGGATCTCGCGGCTTTTTTTCTTAAAAGCTTTGGTGCGAAATCCCGGGTTCCACTTTCCGGACCAGAGTTCATCTGAAACCAGCAGCACCGCGGTTAACTCTACCTTTCTGAAGGTGGCGGCCGCAACAAGGGCTGCATATTCCATATCCACCCCCAATATACCCTGTCCGCCAAGCCTGCTAACCTGGGTGGTGCTTTCACGGTAAGGTGCATCCGTGGTCCATACCGGCCCGGTATGGACTGTCAGCCCTTGTGCAATCAAACCGTCGGCGAGAAGTTGCCGTGAAGGAGCATGGGATTCGGGCTGTGAACTCGCTGGGTAATGCGCTGAGGTACCTTCATCGCTAATGGCCCAGGTCGGAAGTAGTACATCGCCGATTCGTAATGTGGCTCGCAAAGAGCCGCACCAACCGTATACAATAATGCGGCGCGCACCGAGTACGACAAGCTTTTCCAGGGTTAAAACAGCCATTGGCGACCCGACAGCAGGTCCGGCAACAAAAAAAGATCCAGCCGGCGGCGTTGCAGGAATCTCGGCCAGTTTGCTGTTGAAGAGAAAAAGTCGCCGGGCATTTCTGTTTTTTGCTAAGCGCAGGCCTGCTGCAGCTTCAGCTGGGTTGATCAGGAGTATTCCTGCCGCAGGAAGTTCCGGCTCACCTTTTTCCCTGGTGGGATTGATTATCATAGCAGTGTCATCCATCCTGCGTATCATACTATGAAAGATGCGAATGGGCTATTACCAGGGACAAAAAAGAAAGGCTGCAGGGATTCCCTGCAGCCTTGCAAACACCATGCAACTGGTTCTTCTGGATTAAAGCGCAGTAATTATCCTATAAATGGATTAGCCATCAGAAGAATAAGAGAGATAACCAGGCCGTAAATGGTCAGCGACTCGATCAGAGCCAGGCCGATGATCATGGTCACGGTGATCTTTCCGGAAGCCTCAGGATTTCTGGCGATACCGGAACAGGCGCCGCCAATGCCGGTACCCATGCCAAGACCACAACCCAGCGCAGGGATTCCTACCGCAAGAGCTGCAGCAATACAGACCAGGGCAATATTAACGCTGCCACCGGCTGCTGCGGCGCCGCCTTCCGCGGCAAATGCTACGGCAGATAGGGCCAGGACCAGGATGCTGGTCAAAATACTTACCTTTTTCATCAGTTTTTTCCTCCTTAAAGATTTATTATTTGGGCCTTCTTCCAACAAACGGTTTGAAAACAGTAACAAATTTCAGATTAATGGGCGTGCTCCATGGCTCCAGAAAAGTAGAGTATGGAAAGCAGAACGAATACCAGTGCCTGCACCAGGGATACGAAGACGCCGAGAAAAAGAATCGGCAGCGGAGCAAAGAAAGCACCGGCAAGTAGAAAGAGAATGCCAAGCAGGGTTTCCTTGGCCATGATATTGCCGAAAAGCCTTATGGACAGAGACAGAATCCTGGCCAGATGGCTTATGACCTCAATGGGGAACATCAGGGGAATAAGCCAGGGGATCGGTCCCATGAAGTGCTTAATATATTTGACTCCATGAAACTTGATACCAAGAATATGGGTGGTTGTAAAAACGATTAAGGTGCACCCCAGGGTAATATTGATGTTTGAGGTTGGTGACATGAATCCCGGCATGAGGCCGATAAGGTTGGATGTAAGGATATAAAAGGCAAAAGTTGCCAGCATTGGGAACATTAGCCTGGCACCCTCTTCCCCCATGTTTTCAGCCATGAAACCTTCAAGGCCGCCAATGATCAACTCCCAGAAATTCTGGCCTTTGCCCGGAACCATCTCCAGCTTACCCAAGGTGAGCTTTGGTACGATGATGAGAAACGCCATGACGAGCCAGGTGTAAGTCAGATGCGGCGAAACGATTTTTGCCAGGAGTGTTTCCCCGACCGGTCCATGGGGCACGGGCAAGCCGATAGCTTCAAGAATGACAGAGATAAATAGTATTGGATGTTCCATAGTTTTCTACGATGCCTCCTTCGCAGTAAGGGCAACTTTTCTGGCAGCTCCCGCCACCATGATTCCTATGCTGATCACCACTGTTGAAAGCCCTACCAGTAAACCAACTAGATGAATAGATCTATACCTCACCAGGAAAAACAGTATAAGAGCCAGGACTGTCAACCTGATGTAATACTTTATTAAAAAACGGCCTTTTGCTGCATTCAATGGTCCTGACAGGACCCGAGTAATATCTTTTTTCAGCAAAATGAAACTGATATTAGCGATAAGGCCGCCAATGAAAAGCCCTTTAGCAAAAGAAGGAGAGACCAATAGGCCGCCAGCAGCAGTCATAGTTAGCAAGAGCAGCCAGTTCAAGCGCCCCATCTTATCCAGGGAAAAATATTCAACAGCGTGGGACAAACCCAAAATCCTCTTATAAATCCTTACGTTTTGTCAGCATGTACAGGTTTTTGAAACCTGCAACTATGCCAAATCCTAAAAAAATCAAGGTCAGCCAGGGAGCGGTTTTTCCCTTGAAAAGCTTATGGTCAAGTAAATATCCTATTCCCACTCCAACAAATATAGAAGCAGCAAGGGTAAGACCGATGGTTGAAAAATCACCCAACAGCTTCATTATTTCCTTGCGGCTGTCGGACATTTTTTCTCCCGAAAATTGCAAAAAATAAACCGACCCATGAAATAGAAAATCGATCCATTTCGTATCATGGAGTAGGCTCAAAGTCAACGGCTTTTTTACTATTTTCTGATTTTTTTGAATGACGATTCAGTCATTTCAAGGGCTTGAGCTAAATCTTCCGGACTATGGGCGGCGGAAATAAATGCAGCCTCAAATTGAGATGGCGCGAGCCAGATACCGGATTGCAACATTTCACGGAAAAATTGTCCGTACCTTTCCGTATCTGACCGCATGGCTGACTTGAAATCCACCACCGACCCCCTGTTGAAGAAGGTTGTCATCATTGACCCCACCCTGTTTAAGGTTGTTTCACCAGCAAGGTACTTGTCTGCGAGTTTTTGAAGCTCGGCTGCAAAGGCTTCGGCTTTTGTTTCCAGGCGGTCATAAAATCCAGGTTCACTTAAAGCCTGCAAGGTGGCAACACCGGCTGCCATCGCCAGGGGGTTGCCCGAGAGTGTTCCAGCCTGGTAGATCGGGCCCTCGGGAGCAATCTGTGACATGATTTCGTTTTTGCCGCCATAGGCTCCGACCGGCAGGCCGCCGCCGATGATTTTGCCAAGGCAGGTCATGTCAGGGGAAATACCGAATCTGCTTTGGGCCCCACCGAGCGCCAGGCGAAACCCGGTGATGACCTCATCAAATATAAGGATTATATTGTGCTGCGTTGTCAACTCCCGCAGTTTCTGGAGAAATCCTGCGGCCGGGGGGACAACCCCCATGTTGCCTGCAACTGCTTCAATGATAACACAGGCTATGTCCAAAGAATCGTCGGCAAGGGTTTTTTCGAGGGTCTCAAAATCATTGTATGGGATGGAAATGGTATTTTTTACAATATCATCAGGCACACCGGGGCTGCCTGGTATTCCGAGAGTGATTACACCTGACCCTGCCTGCACGAGGAATGAATCAGCATGGCCGTGATAGCAGCCGTCAAATTTGACCACTACTTTTTTGCCCGTATAACCCCGCGCCAGCCTTATTGCACTCATGGTGGCTTCTGTGCCGGAACTGACAAAACGAACTTTATCCATGGCAGGAAAGGCATTGATCACCATTTCGGCCAGTTCAATCTCAAGGGGGGTCGGTGCCCCGTAGCTGGTGCCGTTTGCAAGGGCCTGTTCAATGGCAGCAACGATTTTTGGATGGTTATGCCCCAGGATCATGGGGCCCCAGGAGCAAACAAAATCGATAAACTCATTGTTGTCCACATCAATAATTTTTGAACCGAAAGCCTTTTTTACAAAAAGGGGGTCACATCCTACAGACTTGCAGGCACGGACCGGGCTGTTGACTCCACCCGGGATTAATTCCTGGGCCTTTTTAAAATATGATTTTGACTTATCGATATTCATGATTCCTTTTCCTCCTGTGGTCATTATTTATATAGTCATCAACGCTTTATAATTCTATATTTGTACAGTGGAGCAAGGACTATAGCACGGAGAATTTTATTCTGTCAAAAGCAAAACTTTAGCAGCAATAGTCAATATCATATAAGCTTGCCGAAAACCGGATAAATACAAGAATTTTCCTTGTCATAAGCTGGCACAGTCGTTAATATGCCATCTCTCAGGCGTGATACTATTGGTCAATTTGTTTGAATTGTAAAATGAAATAATAGGAGTCGTGAACATGGCAGGAGAAAATGTAAAACACCTAACCGATGCAGAATTTGAAGAGTATGTCCTGAAAGCAGACGTGCCAAGCCTGGTTGATTTCTGGGCTCCCTGGTGCGGCCCTTGTAAGGCTATTGGCCCAGTAATTGAAGAGCTTGCCGAAGAATATGCCGGTAAAGTTCAGATTACCAAGATGAACGTAGATGATAACCCGACTACCCCTGGGAAATACAGTATCAGGGCCATCCCAACCCTCATACTGTTCAAGGGGGGCGAGATCGTCGACCAGGTTACCGGAGCAGTTGGCAAGACGCAGCTGGTCGCTATGCTTAATAAAGTCGCTTAAGAAGAATTTTCGCCCAGCACTAATCATTTCATAATGGCAAATACCGACTACCAACTCATTATACTTGGGGGTGGTCCGGCTGGCCTGACCGCGGGGCTATATGCTGCCAGGGACCAGCTTAATGTGCTGCTGGTCGAAAAAGGCGTAGTGGGAGGCCAGGTCCTTGTTACTGACTGGATTGACAACTATCCCGGTTTCCCGGATGGGTTGTCAGGATCAGACCTCGTTGAAAAAATGGCCGCCCAGGTTGCCCGTTTTGGGCTCAAGACCCGAAACGGCAATGTGGTAAAGGTAGAACTCTCAGAAGCAACAAAAAAATTGACTCTGGAAAGCGGTGAAGAGCTGACCAGCCAGGCTCTTATCATCTGTACCGGTGCACGTCCCAATAAGCTTGGCATACCTGGCGAGGAGAAACTCACAGGCAAGGGCGTTTCATACTGCGCCACGTGTGACGGCCCCTTCTTCCGGGACCAGGAAATACTGGTTGTCGGTGGGGGTGATACAGCGGTTCAGGAGGCTGATTTTCTGACCAAGTTTGCCAGTAAAGTGACAATTATCCACAGGCGGGACACCCTGCGGGCCACAAAAGTACTGCAGGAGAAGGCCTTTGCCAATGAGCGTATAGCGTTTATCTGGAATTCAAATGTAATTGCCGTTGAAGGGGAAAAGGAAGTTGAACGGGTGCGGCTTCGGAATAATAATGATAAGGAAAAAGAAATTGCTGTCAGTGGTATTTTTATCCTGATCGGCACCATCCCTAACAATGAAATTCTACCCCTGGATCAGCTGGGTACCGATAAACATGGATTTATCAAAACCGACCAGGAGATGCGCACCAAAATCCCGGGGGTAATGGCAGCTGGCGACATACGCAGCAAGACCGTTCGGCAGGTTATCAATGGTGCCGGTGAGGGCGCCGTGGCTGCAATAGCTGCTGAACATTACTTGAGTGAGTTGGACTGAGTTCAATGCAAATTCTTTTTTTCAAAAACAAACAATGCTATATTATTCTGCTGGCCCTTCTGTTAACTCTGTCGTTGGCAGGCTGCGGCAAGGAAAAATTCTTTTCATCCCTGGGTTTTCGTGCCAGCTCACCGGATACAGCTGAAGGCCTTGCTTTAAAAGGGCTGGATTATTACAGCCATGGTAAATACGAGAAGGCAAAACGCTCCTTTGAAACCCTGTTGAATCAATATCCATTCAGTGAATACAGTCTGCTCGCCGAACTCAAAACAGCTGACAGCAATTATTACCTCAAAAATTTTGAAGAGGCATTTCTGCAGTATAAGGACTTTGAGGAGCGCCATCCAACGAACGAGGCCATCCCCTATGTGATGTACCAAATGGCCATGTGTTATTACAATCAGATAGACACAATTGACCGGGATACTTCCACTGCAGTCAATGCCATATATTCATTTTCCAGGATGCTACGGACCTTTCCCAATTCACCCTATACCGAGGAGGCCCGGGCCAGGATCATAGCAGCGCGAAATTTTATGGCCAATCATGAATATTACGTAGCGAGTTTTTATGAGAGGACGTATGCATACGAAGAGGCCAAGGCCCGCCTTGAATATCTGCTGCGTCAATACCCCGATACGAATATTGCACCGCAGGCGGAAATGCTCCTCTATGATTTGAGACAGGACAACCCGCCGGGCAGGAGCCTGCTTGGCTGGCTGCCCAAATCTTTGCCAGACTGGGAAGATTTTACACCGGTTGACTAATATAATATTGTTTGGCGCTGCTGAACAGGAACAGCGAGTGCATTTCCCGTAGCTTTGCTGCGGGGAGCTTCAAAAAATTAATGCACATCAAAAGCGCTTTCACTGAAACCGCTGATCCTGTCAAGGGAAACCTCCATGGCCTTCACAGGGCAGACTGCCACGCATAAACCGCAACCGCTGCATTTTTCAGCATCAAAAATAACAGCCATTTCTGGACGTTTGAGTGCAAGAGCACCTGTAGGGCAGATTCCGGTGCAGGCGCCACACTGGAAACAGCGTTCATCATCGCGATGAATGGAGGTGGCAATACTTTCAGCCTTGACGTCCAAACCTTTGAGATAACCGAGACCCTTCTTGATGTTTTCCCTGTGCCCCCGCAGCTCGAGGATCATCACCCCTTCATGCTGAGGGAGAATTGTTGCCTTGAGGATATTAAACTCCACGTCAAACTGCTTGACAAGCTGGCAGATGATAGGCTGATCGACTATGTCCTTGGGGAATCTCAAAATATAGATCCTGGTATACACGTTACGTACCTCTTTATCGTTTTTGCGTTTTGAAATTATTAGGCAGTTTTCTGTCAAGCTCTTCCAGTAAATCCTCCAGGGGTGCTTGCGTATTAATGATGATCAGTTCGGGGACGGCCAGTTCATCGGGCGGTTCAAATCTTTTTTTCTGCTCCAGGTAAATCTCCCAGCGGCCGTCAGAGACAGCAGCAGGATCCTGTGCCCTTTCGTCCATTCTTCGTTTCATTTCCACCTCAGAACACTGGCAGAGGATAAAATATACCTGGCAGTTAAGACTTTTAGCCAAGGTCTTGATATCCTTTCTGTCTCGGGCAAACTGGTATGAGGCATCAATAATTACCGACTCTCCCCGCTGCAACCCTGCCCCAGCTCTTGCAAGCAGGGCGCTATAGGTTTTCCGGGAAAAGTCCCTTGCGTAGATGCCTGCATCAATTGTCTGGCGGCGGCTGTCAGTCGGCCTGATACCGGCAAGTTCCTTGCGGACCAAATCGGAATTATAGGAGCGCAGTTGTTTGTGCCGGGCCCAGGCCTGGGACAGAGTGCTCTTGCCGGTGGCAATCATGCCGAAAAATACATAGAGAACAGCTTTCCCTCTTTTTTGTTCACTGGCAGGCATAACGATCGGCAAGCTGGAAGTATTTCCCGGCCATTTCCTGGCAGTGGTGTTTGGTTTTCTCGTCCACTTCCGCAGCATTCACAGTAAAAAGATTTATTTTGCCGCGTACGTATGCCCTGTAGCACTTGTAAAAGTTAAGCATGGTGGCCAGGCCGGGATCTCCTGATTTCTCGATAAAACGCGCAACAAAGCGATCTGAAAGGCCTGACAGTCCGTGATAATCAAGATCCATGGCCAGAAAGGCAATATCACTGGCAACGTCACAGTAACGGAAACGTTCATTAAATTCGATGCAGTCAAAAATATATACCTGGTCGGCCAGGCAGATATTCGCAGAATAGAGGTCGCCGTGGCAATCGCGTATGCGGCCGGAGGAAATCCTTGCAGCAAAGAGTTCAGCCTTCTTCAGAAATGCAGTGGAAAAATTCTTGATACGCTCAAACTGGCTTTTGTTGAGAGACAGGCTGTCAATAAAGGCTTCTGTCTGTGAAAAATTCTCAAAAATGTTGACACTGACTGCTTCGGGACGGCCAAATTCCTGAATTTTGGGGCCGTTGTCTGCCGTGGCATAGAAGGGAACCAGCTTATCGCAGATTGCGTCAATCATTTCAGGGATCAGGCGTCCGGATTTGATGACATTGGCCATCATCTGCTCTTCAGGCATACGCTTCATCTTGATACCGTATTCAACAACTTGTCCCCTGTCTGCCTGGATAGGGCCTGTCAGGCTAAAGGTATCGTCCGACTTTGTCAGGGCGACAAGGTCAAGATAAATGGAAGGGCAGAGCCGCCGGTTTAACAGGAGTTCCTGCTCGCAGAAGTAGCGCCTTTTATCAAGTGTAGTAAAGTCGAGAAAGCCGAAATCAACCGGCTTTTTAAATTTATAGACAAAGGCATCTGTTATAAAGACATAGGATATATGTGTTTGGACCAGTTTGACAGTTGCGGGCTGTGGTGCATAGGCAGCCGGGTGCATTAAAAAGGTTACAAAGTCTGGCAAGTATTCGGTTTTCATAAATGAATTCTTTAGATTTATACTGTAGCGTAACAGGCACCGGGAAAATCTGTTTTATTCTGAAAAGCGGTATGATCTCCAAACAGGCTGGAAACTTTACCAGAATAAGATCTATCAGTAAACTGTTGATCTGCATAAATTGATATCAGCTCCTCGGATTTATTTTATGTTCCCGTGCATGGAAAAGAATATTTTTGTTTGAAAAAAAGGGGAAAAAGGGGTCCATTGGGCTGCAAACTACCAAGGAGTTTTATATACATGGCAAAAACAGTCCATTTTTTACCTGATGATGTCGAGGCGACCGTCGAGGAAGGCGAGAACCTGCTCAATGTTGCAGCCAATGCCGGCGTCTATATCCATGCCTTCTGCGGTGGTGAAGGGGTATGCGGCAAGTGCAAGGTAAAGATAGAGCAGGGTGAGGTTGCCGCCACGCAGGCGACGCAGTTGAAAAGCGCTGAGATCGAGCAGGGATTCCGGCTTGCCTGCCAGTCCAAGGTCGTTACAGACCTGGTTGTGAAGATCCCGGAAACCATCAGGAAAGATGGTAAGAAACTCAAGCGTAAGCCCAAGACTACCCGCGCCATCTCGGCCCGTTCCCTCGATGATCTCATAGGCAGCTGGGATGTCGAGCCACTGGTGGAAAAGCGCTTCTTTGCTTTGAGCAGGCCGACCATTGAAGACAACGTTTCAGACCTGCAGAGGCTCACCCGGGCCATAAGCAAGGGCTGTCCGGAATGCCAAACACCTTCCTATGACCACCCGGAACTGCTGCAGGAGCTCCCCTTTGTTATGCGCAAGGCCAACTGGGAGGTGACCGCCATTCTGCTGCGCGGCAAAAGGCTTGAAGAACCGGATCGCATCATTGCCGTTGAGCCCGACGACACCACCAGGGCTCTCTATGGCCTGGCCGTAGATATAGGCACAACAACGGTATGCGGCGTGCTCATTGACCTCAATACCGGCGAAGTCATAGCCGAGGCCTCGGAGTACAACGGCCAGATCCAGTACGGAGAAGACGTGATCTCCCGTATTATATATTCCCAGCGGCCCGGTGGGCTGGAGGCTCTGCAGCAGAAAGTCGTCCGCACCATCAACAATGTCATTGAAACGGTTTGCAACCAAGTATCTATTGTGCATGAAAATATCAGTTACATCTTGGCCGCAGGGAATACCACAATGTCCCATCTCCTGCTTGGCCTCAATCCAAAATTCATCCGCGAGGCGCCCTATACCCCGACCTGTAACCAGTACCCCGTTACCAAGGCTACAGACATAGGGATTTCAGCACATCCGTCTGTCCGGCTTTTTCTTTATCCGTCCGTTGCCAGTTATGTCGGCGGCGACATCACTTCCGGGGTACATGCCTGCCTGATGCATAAAAGTCCGGAACTTACACTCTTCATTGATATCGGCACCAACGGCGAGATCGTCATCGGCAACCAGGAGTGGATGGTCTGTGCCGCCTGTTCCGCAGGTCCTGCCTTTGAAGGCGGCGGCATCAAGCACGGCATGCGGGCTGCCAACGGCGCCATTGAAAATTTTCATATCGAACCCGTGACTCTGGACCCCATGATCATCACCATCAACCTGACCAAACCCCAGGGTATCTGTGGCTCAGGCCTCATCAGCATCGTGGCGGAACTGCTGGAAGTGGGTGTCATTGATCAGCAGGGCAAATTCAACCGCAACCTCGGCCATCCCAGGATAAGGGAGGGGTATGACGGCTACGAATATGTCCTGGCCTGGGCCAAAGACTCGGCTCTTGACGAGGATATTGTCATCACAGAAGTGGATATGGACAACCTGATGCGGGCCAAGGGTGCCATGTATGCCGGCTATCAGACCCTGCTTGAATCAGTCTCCATGACCTTTACAGATCTTGACCGGGTGATCCTGGCCGGCAACTTCGGCAACTATATTGATCTTGAGCAGGCTATCAGTATAGGCCTTCTGCCTGACATTGAGCGCGACAAATTCTACTACCTGGGTAATGCTTCGCTGCTGGGCGCCCAGATCAGCATCATCGATCACAAACGCTTCTTGGAGCGCACCGCGGTCAGCAGGCTCATGACAAACATGGAGCTTTCTGAAAGTCCGAATTTCATGGACCATTATATGGCCGCACTCTTCCTGCCGCATACGGACATGAGCCTCTTTCCAACAGTGAAAAAGAAACTGGCGGAGTCAAATACAAAGTTTCTTTAAATATAATGAGTTATTTACCTAAGCCATTTTATTTCTCTGGCGGTCTGCGGGCCGATTACAGTATGGGAAAGGCTGTCCGGGATTTCTGACTCGGAGTCGGAAAGCGGGATCGCCCGCCCCATGATCTCTGCAGATTTCTGCGGCAGTTTGGGTTTCTGTTCAGGGTTGGCATATCCTTCAGGATAGATGGGTTGGAGGGTCTGCAGGTTGTACTTGTCGGTGGCGCCAAGCGTGTGCAGCATTTCATGGGCAATGACTACATTGTTGCCGGCAGCCTGATGCCGTGAGGCAAAAGCTTTTACCATGCAGATGTGGCCTTCCTTCAGGCCAAGGGAATGGTCAAGTTGACTGTAGGTATTCGGGTCATAATAGAGTACAAATACCTGAACATTGGCTAAAGGCCCCTGGTAGGTGTCATGCTTCCAGGCCCAATAGCGCAGCTGCAGACTCCACCAGATGATCGTAAAAATATTGGTGCCAGAGGGAGGCAAAGGGGGCAATGTGGATATTTCGGGGGCCATATCCATGAGCACAGGATCAGCCAGCCCGATATTGTAACGCGACCCTTCGCTTTGCATAAAACGTGCAATTTGTTTGAAATCGTCTCCGGTGAGCCTGTCAATATAGTCTGCAGTTAAGGGGCTGTTATCTGCATTGATTGGATAGATGACGATGGAGAGAGACTGGTCCCAGTCAGTTGTGCGCATGTGGGTGAGGTAGCGGTCTGCTCCTACAAGAAAAAGGATAAACAGGAGAATCGCTATACGGATTTTTTTGAACATATTGGCTCAAGAAGCTAAACTTTGTTGCTTGTTTACAAGCTTTTTGGTACAAGCTATTTTTGAAAAATATTTAACAACATGCTATAGGTATATTTTCCTATAGCGCTGCTGCTTGGTACTTTCTTTGTAAAGGAGGTATACGGCACCATATTCTGTAAAACTGTAGCATAAATTTTTTAAAAAATCGGTTTGAATATCACCTGATAACCAAAGCATAAAGGAGAGGAGGAATGGCACAGACTGTAAAGGCAATCGCAGAGAGCATTAATATAATGGGGAAGCGAAGCGGTACAGCCATGAAGGAGAGAAACCCCGGACCGATCCAGGAGATGGCCAAGGAGGAAACAGCTGCAGGGTCTACCTATCTTGATTTGAACATTGGGCCGGCGCGCAAAGACGGTCAGGAACTTATGCCATGGGTGGTTGAGACGGTTGAGGCAGTCAGTGATCTGCCCCTGGTCCTTGATACGACTAATGTTGAGGCCATGGCTGCCGGTTTTAAAACAGTAAAGAATAAAACAGATGCAGTGCTTAACTCCATTATGGCCAGGCCAGAAAGGATGGAGGCGCTCGTGCCGATCGCAGCTGAAGCGGGCTGCAGTGTGGTTGCCCTGCTGTGGGGACCGGAAGGCATGCCGAGGGACTCGAACGAAAGGGCGGCTCTGGCGGTTGACCTGTTGATGGCTTTGACAGAGGCGGGTGTTCCGAATGAGAAAATGCTGTTTGATCCCATTGCATCCCCCATTACCCTGGGAGCGGACCAGACCCTGGCCGGCCTTGAATTTTTAAGCATGCTGCAGGATATTGCGCCTGGGGCCGGCTCAACCATAGGTCTTTCCAATGTGTCTAATGGCGTGGCTGAGCATCTCAGAAAATATCTGGACCGCACCTATCTCATTATGCTGATGAAGCATGGCCTGACCACAGCGATAGTCAATGCCTATGATGATGAGATTATGGCCATCTGCAAGGGAGAACGCCAGAACCTGGTTGACCTGGTGCATGGGATGATGGATGGCAATGATCCTGATCCTGCGTCACTCTCCGGTGCGGAGCTGGAGCATTACAAGACATATAAGGCCCTTTCGGGACAGACGGTATTTTCCGAATCCTGGCTGGAACTCTAATATATTTTTGTAATCACGCAGCTTGATCCGATTACAGGTTTTTGCATATTCGAAACGTGACAGGGGGCCGGAGTCGGCCCCCTGTTGCCTTTATGGCAATTGCTTTTTCCTCCGCCAAGAGAGCGGATTTAAGGTGAAGCGCGTATGGCAGATATTCCATCACATCATTATATTTATGGTACCTGTGCCGATTATATAACAGGGGAAACCATAGTTGACACGGATGATGAGCGCTGCCGGCAGGATCTTGCCAGGCTCCTGGTGGAGGAGAAGGGCTATGCCAAGAAAGACTTGGAGCCGCGTCTCAGTATTGAAACGTTGTACAACGGACAGTTTGTCGCTTCAACCATAGATATTACGGTACGTGAAGCTGGGAAGAGATTTATGTTACTGCGCTTTGCACCAGGCTCCATCGTGACCCGGGAGCGCTCAGCCATTGCAGCTGCCAGGGTTCTGGAGCCTGCATACCGGATTCCCCTGGCAGTCGTCACGAACGGCAGGGATGCAGAAGTGCTTGATACTGGCACAGGCAAGGTTATCGGGCAGGGACTTGATAAGATACCGGACAAAAAGGCAGCAGAGTATCTGGTGAAGTCGCTGCGTTTCGAGCCCTTTGATGATGAAACAAAAAAGGATCGCGAGCGCCGTATTTTAAATGCATATGACGTTGAGATCTGCTGCGCTGGAGGCCCCTGCGCCCTTCCAGGCGCCCCGGAAGGATAACAGGCAGGCTATTGTATTGGATTCAACACATTAAATGATGCAAGGAGTAGCAGGAGAATGACACAACATGCAAAAGAATGGACTAAATCCAGTTGGTTAAATTTCCCGGTTCTGCAGCAGCCGAATTGGCCGGATCTTGACGAACACAGGGCAGTCCTGGAATCCATATCACAGTTGCCGCCACTGGTTTTTGCCGGCGAGATAAGGAATCTCAAAAAGAAACTTGCCCTGGCCGTTACAGGAGATGCGTTTCTTCTGCAGGGAGGAGACTGTGCCGAAGATTTTCAGCACTGCACAGCGCCGAGCATCAGGGAAACATTGAAAGTCATCCTGCAAATGGCCATTGTCCTAACCTATGGCGGCGGGAAGCCCGTTATCAAAGTAGGGCGCATTGCCGGACAGTATGCCAAACCAAGGTCCTCTGACACGGAGAATGTTAACGGTGTCGAGATTCCGAGCTACCGCGGCGATATGGTCAACAGCCCGGAAGCCACGCTGGCAAAGCGCAGACCGGACCCGCAAAGGCTTCTCAAGGGCTATTTTCTTGCTGCTACAACAATGAATATCATGCGGGCCTTTACCCGTGGCGGCTACGCAGCCCTGCACAGGGTAGATGCTTGGAACCAGGAATTTGTCAAATCTACCCCCATGGGCCAGTCCTACGAGCGCTTGGCAAAACATATTGCTGATGCCATTAACTTCATGCAGGTTGTCGGTATTGATACAGACACCCCGCAATTCAACCAGGCTGAATTTTTCACCTCCCACGAAGCCCTGCTGCTTGGATACGAAGAGGCTCTGACCCGCCAAGATTCTACAACCGGTGACTGGTATGACTGCAGCGCCCACATGTTATGGATAGGGGACCGCACGAGGCAGCTTGACGGTGCCCATGTTGAATTTTTCAGAGGCGTTTTAAACCCCCTGGGCATGAAAGTCGGGCCTAAACATGACATAGATAAAATAAAGAAAATTATTACCCGCTTAAATCCTGACAATGAAGCTGGCCGGATGACCATTATAAACCGCTTTGGTGCTGACAAGATTGGCCAATATCTACCGCAGCTGGCCAGGGAGATGAAAAAAGAGGGTTTTCAGATTGTCTGGAGCTGCGATCCCATGCACGGCAACACCTATACTGCTGAATCAGGCCACAAGACAAGGAATTTCAACAATATCCTACAGGAGATCAGATCCTTTTTTGAGATCCACTGGGCTGAAGGGACAGTGCCGGGAGGCGTTCATTTTGAATTGACCGGTGAAAACGTCACGGAATGTACTGGCGGCGGCCGCAATATCCTTGATGAACAGCTACAGCGTAACTACCAGACAAACTGTGATCCACGTCTCAATGCTGAGCAGAGCCTGGAGCTGGCCTTTCAGATTGCAGAAATGATCCGCAGTTGAGGGTGTGGTTGGCGAAAGACTTTATTTGTGAAAAGAGAGCTTGTTGAAAGCAGGATCGGGCGGAACAGGATATTTGCCGTCAAAGCAGGCCTTGCAGAAGGAGTCTGAACTTACACCGGTTGCCTTGACCATGCCCTCCAGGCTTAAGTAGTAGAGGGTATCAAGATCAAGATAATCACGGATTTCCTCTATAGTTTTTTTTGCAGCGATAAGCTCCGTATTGGAAGGGAAGTCGATACCGTAATAACATGGGTTGCGGGTAGGGGGGCAGCTGATCAGCATGTGCACCTCCTTGACCCCGACTGCGCGTAAAGACTTGATCCGGCTGCGACCTGTGGTTCCTCTGATGATCGAATCCTCAATGACTACAACCCGTTTACCTTCAAGGAAGGAGCGAACCGGGTTGAGTTTTACCCTGACACTGAAATCACGCATGGACTGGGTGGGCTGAATAAAGGTCCGGCCCACGTAATGATTACGGATAACACCCATCTCCAGTGGTATGCCCGATGCCTGTGAATAGCCGATGGCAGCGTAGTTGCCGGAATCAGGAAACGGCATGACCAGGTCTGCCTGTAGCTGACATTCGCTGGCAAGGATTTTCCCCATCTGCTTGCGGCTCTGGTAAACATTCATGCCAAAGATGTCACTGTCAGGACGGGCAAAGTAGACATGTTCAAAAATGCAGAAGCTATGTTTTTGTTTGGGCCAGGGGAACAGTGATTTCAAGCCGTTTTTATCAATGATCAAGACCTCTCCCGGCTCAATGTCCCTGACATATTGAGCTTCCACCAGGTCAAGGGCACATGTCTCTGATGCCACGATATATGCCCCGTTCGTAAGCTGTCCCAAACAAAGAGGTCGGAATCCACCTGGATCTCGAATAGCCACCAACTGATCCTGAGTCATCAGGACCATGGAGTAGGCGCCCTTGACCTTGGAAAAGGTTTCCGTTATGGCTGTTTCCAATCCTTTTGGAGAGTTACGGACCAGAAGATGGACCACTACCTCGGTATCCATGGTGGTCTGGAATATGGAGCCATTTTCTTCCAGTTCATCACGTATCGTCATGGTGTTGACGAGGTTGCCGTTATGGGCAACTGCCAAAGTGCCCCCCTTGTGGGAAACTGTAAAGGGCTGGGCATTTATAAGTTGGGATGCACCGGTGGTGGAATAGCGGACATGACCAACCGACAGGTGACCTTTAAGCCCGTTGAGAATCTCTTCGGTAAACACCTCGGGCACCAGGCCCATGGCTTTGTGCTGCGATATTCTGCTGCCATCCGAAGTGACGATTCCGGTACTTTCCTGGCCGCGATGCTGCAGGGCATAAAGCCCGAAATAGGTGAGTCGGGCAGCATCCGGGTGGCCGAAAATGCCACAGACTCCGCATTCATCTCTGGGGCGATCTTTTGCTATCTCGTCCATATTCCGCATAAGGGTTAATAAAGTGATTCATCTTTGAAAAGGGATCAATATAACCACTTTTCAAGAATGTTCAATCTATCAATTTGAGACATTCGGAAAATGTCACTCAGTCATCAACGGGGCCCAAGAATATCCTTAAGTTAGAGGTGTAATACCTGTCCGCATCGTGCTGTTTATGATGCCGACAATTTGAGACATTCGGAAAATGTCACTCAGTCATCAACGGGGCCCAAGAATATCCTTAAGTTAGAGGTGTAATACCTGTCCGCATCGTGCTGTTTATGATGCCGACAATTTATTTTTTTGTGCAGGTGTCCGAGGGAGCTTCTGACTTGGCAAAATTATCGAGCCCCCGATAGAAATTTACCCATGAAGAGGTGTTGTTCAGAGACCAGTCCCTGGGGGGAATGAAGCCGCTTTTGAATTTTTTTTCAAGGCCATAAGGTTTAAGGCGTTCATAGGCCAAGACATAAAGGCAGCGTTTTTTGCCTGGATAAACTTCACACCAGCCGTTGTGGCTGCCCCCACAGGGACCGTTGAGTAAATATTTTGCACAGCGGGATTGGGGGCAGAGAAAACCTAGTTTTTCCAGGGTGCAGTCTCCGCAGTTCTGGCAACCGAAAAGAGCAACCTTGCTAATAAGTTCAAAGGTGGCCAGAGGGCCACGCAATCGGGTATCGTCAAGCTGCAGACAGATTTTTTTACAGAAATCATAAAAACGGCCCTCCGGCTCAAAAGCTGCTTCATGCACCCAGTGAAAAAAAGAATAGGCTGAAATCCAGGAGGGGGTTGCAGGCGGCCGTAGCATTGCCTTTTCGGAGTTGAGGTTCGTTGCATTGTCCCGCCCATAGAAGTGAAATGTTTTCGGCGGGAAAAATGAAAGATCGGGAATGAGACTCTGCCAGTCTGATGCCAATTCATCTGCCTGAGTGAGGACAAAATTGAGATCTTCAAAGGTAAGCGCTGGACCCCCGATATGAGCCCCGGCATAGCCAAGGCCTTTTAAAACAGCGAGAAGTTTTGCTGCACGCACCAAACGTGCCTTTTTGCCTTTATCAGCAGTTCGTGCCTCCCATTGGATCTGTTCATACAAAACATCTGGTATGAGGCAGCCGGGCAGCTTGCCTTCGTACATGAGTTCAACCACCTTCAGGCTTGGGATAAAAACATTGCCCATGACCGGGATTTTAAGCTGATTATGCTGCATATACTGCAGGAGTTCATGGAATTTCCGGGCGTCGTATCCCATCTGGGTTATGACAAAGTCGGCACCAGCTGCAATTTTGCGGTGCAGTTTGTAATACTGCAGAAGCAACTCGGACTCAAGTAGTTTAAAAGGAGAGACGACAACGCCTTTGAGAAATGGAATGTTTTTTTTCAGTTCGCCCCTGGCATCATAATCCTTATAAATCGGCCCATTACGATTCATGGTGGAGAGCAGATCAAGGACATGGATAGTATCAAGGTCAAATACCGGCTTGGGAAAGCCGCAGTATCCCTCTTTGGGATAATCGCCGGCAATGACGAGCAGGTTGTGGAGATTATTCCTGTCCCAGCCGAAAAGCAGCGACTCCATCTGGTTTCTGTTCTTATCCTTGCATGAGAGGTGGATAACGACCTCGGAGCCCATGGCCAAAATTTCTGTGCCCAGGGTTTCAGGTGATAGAGCGGGGTGACCGCCGGCATTTTCTGTAATGCTGAGGGCCTGAAAGCGTCCGTCGGCAGCAATATCTTTGGCAAGGTTGACGATTCTGCTGATTTCCTGGGTTCTGCCTCCCCTGCCAGGAACAAGTTCAAATGTCAGGGTAAATTCGGCAGGATCCTTGAGGGAGCTGCGTAGCCTTGAATTATGATCTTCCATGAGACTCTTCCGGTTGGCCGGCCTCGATTAGAACTTGAACTTGATTCTTGATTCCAGTATTCAGTAGCTATTAGCCTGAAAACAATTCTTGCAAGTTTTCCTGATGGGTATTTATACATATACCATAATATCACTTAAGCAAAGATGAAACAGATACTCAATATAGGACTTTAATGCTTTTGGAACCACAACTCATTGTCATACTTATACTATATCTGGCGGTTGAGGCAGTCGAACAGTTTCTGCTCATGCTCAACCTCAAGCATCTATCCCGGCATGGGGCTGAAATGCCTCCAGGTTTTAAAGCGCATGTGGATGCTGCCATATTATCGAAAATGCGGGACTATACTGTTGCGCGTGGCCGTTTTGGCAGGATAGAAGCAGTCCTTTCAACAGGCATTACAATTTTATTTCTATTCGGCGGGCTTTTGAACTGGCTTAACAATCTCATTGCAACACGGGGTTGGACGCCGGTTATTTCAGGGGTAGTATTTTTCATGATACTGATCTATACAAACACACTCCTCAAAATACCCTTTTCCATTTACAGCACCTTCTCCCTGGAAAAGCGCTTTGGCTTTACCAACGAGACATTAAGCCTCTGGGTTCAGGATTTGCTGAAATCACTGTTTGTAAACACCCTGCTCGCGGTTTTTCTCCTCTACGGAATTTTGTGGCTGGTCATGGCCCTGCCGGATATGTGGTGGCTGGCAGGCTGGGTTTTCATTCTGTTCTTCACCATTTTTCTGCTGTATGTTTCACCATATGTTATTGAGCCACTTTTTAACAAGTTCAGTCCCATAGAAGACGCCGCGCTGGAAGAGCGCATCAAGCAGATAATGTCCAGGATTGGCCTCAAGATTAACAGGGTGTTCAGCATGGACGCCTCAAAGCGGACCAGCCACAGCAATGCCTATTTTACAGGTATCGGGCACGTGAAAAGAATTGTTCTCTTTGATACCCTGCTGTCCAACCACTCTGATGATGAGATAATAACCATCCTGGCCCATGAAGCCGGGCATTGGAAGAAAAAACATGTCTTTAAAATGCTGGCTTTCAGCCAGGTCGTTGCTCTTATCGGATTTTATGCGGCTTACCGGCTTACAGCCGGGGATTTCCTCACCGTCCTTTTCAGGCTTGACATCCCCAGCATGCATGCAAAACTTCTGCTGGTTAGCTTTATAGGGACACTGGTGCTGTTTCCTTTGAAGCCACTGTGGGCATATCTTTCGCGCCGGCACGAGATCGAGGCAGATAACTTTGCTGTGCAGTTAACGCAAATGCCTGTCCCCATGGCAAATGCACTCATAAAGCTGGGCAAAGATAACCTGGCCAACCTGCATCCTCATCCATGGTTTGCGGCGCTACATTACAGTCATCCGCCGTTGACGCAGCGGGTACAGAGAATTCTGGCAGCAAAGGACAATGGGCTGCATGAATCGGTTTTGAGCCTCAAAAAATAATAGCAGAATGTGCCAGAGTTCTCAAAGATGAGGGATATCTTGTTATCAGTATGATTCCGTCTGGAAGTATATGGGGAAAACACCTTGCAGCGAAGAAAAAAGCAGCCCATGTCTTTTATAAGCAGGCCAATTTTTATACGATTGAAACTGTCAGACAGTGGCTTCGCGGGGTCAACATGAGTGTTATTGAGTGGAGATCAACATTATATCAATTCCCGGAGCACGTGGAACACGAAGAGCCCCCCAGGGAATCTCCTGATGAAGAGGCCGGCTTTGTTGTTATTGCAGCGAGGAGGGAGCATGTCTAGGATTATTACCCTGACCACGGATTTCGGTCTTGTAAATGAGTATGTAGGTGTGATGAAAGGAGTTATACTTGCGCGGGCCCCGCAGGCAACAATTGTTGACCTGAGTCATGCAATCGAAAGACAGAATATCCGTCAAGCAGCATTACTCATCAAATCAGCCTACAGGTTCTTCCCGGATAAAACAATCCACCTGGTAATTGTCGATCCAGGCGTGGGCAGCAATCGTAAGCTTATTCTGCTGCAGACAGAAAGGCACCTTTTCCTGGGGCCTGACAACGGCGTATTGGGTTTGCTTCTGGAGGCGGAGCATTTTCAGGCCGCCTATGAGGTGCAATGCGAGCAGTATTATTTAGCACCAATGAGTGCCACATTTCACGGCAGGGATATACTGGCGCCGGTTGCGGCCCACCTTGCTGCAGGGCTTGATCCTGCGGCTGTAGGGCCTGTCATCGCACGCCAAACATTGAAAAAATCTGAGTTTACCGAAGCAAGAATTGACAGCATACAGGCCACAATAACAGGCGAAATAACAGGCAAGGATCATTTCGGAAATCTGCAGACAAATATAACTGCGAGCAGCCTGAACAAGCTCTGCGGCAAAGAGAAATCTAAAGCACTTGTAACCATCGGGAACGAGACTATTGCAGGCATTCAAACCGCTTATGTCCACAAAGCGCCAGGGGAGATACTTGCTATAGTCGGAAGTAGAGGGGTTCTTGAAATTGCAGTCAATCAGGGAAATGCAGCTACGCTTCTTGATGCTGGCATAGGTGACGAGGTAACTATCTATACCCCCCCAAAGTGAGTATTCTTTACACGGGAAGGCGGAGGAGGGACAAAAACCTTACCGCTCTTGAACAGTTGAAATATCAACTTGAGGTGAAGTGGTCCCCGTTACAGCACAACGGTTTATGAAACTGCGCAAAAGAAAGAGTTGATTCGGGTTCAGGTCGGCAAAATGAATACCACACTGCCGCAACTCTCCAGCAGCAAGAAAGGAATCGGTTTCAACAGCACGGTCCCAGGCATTGCTGCATGGAATGGCTTCAACAAAACGGTCGTCAGCGATGAGATCAACTTTGAAGCTGGTAGAATCGCGCGCGCTGTTTATCGGGTTATGATAGGTAATTTTTGCTCCGCCTAAGGAAATGTCGCTGACCGAGCCAATGATTTCCGGCGATGAAGCGATGAGAACAGCGCTTATACCACTTGAAACCGGTGAGCGCTTGTGCTTACGTCGCTCGTGATATTCTGACCTTTCTATCATGGTTGTTCTCCTTAAATAATTATTATTAGCATAATAATTGTTGACTGCAAATTGTCTATACTTTTTTTATAGTAGCAGTAAATTTGTTTGTATAAACTGCGAGAAAAGAGTTGGGGACCTACAGGCGGTAATGACCTACAGAAAGCAGAAAGAGACAGAACAGGACAAGCAGGTCAAAGGGCAAGGGTCTTTGGCATGCCAGCTATGCGGCAGAATGGGGAAAGCCGAGGGATGCAGCTGGCAGGAAGATGATGATGGCCTCATCTGCTGCCATGACTGCCGGGGGGAAAGGGAGAATTGTGGCTGCAGCGATTAGCAGTCCCCCAAATATATGAAATCAAAAAAGGCCGAACATAAAGTGCCCGGCCTTTTAATTGTTTAACATGAGAAAATCTGAAGTTTATTCTTTCGTCTCCTCGACTTCAGGGACCCTGCCCTCTGTCAAGTCCCTTCCCTCCAGGTAGCGGATGATGGATTCGGCAGCCTCTTTACCTTGGTAAGCGGCTTTGGCAGCAGTCTGCGGGCCCAGAACCGCATCGCCGCCGGCAAAAATCCAATCTACAGAGGTTTGCATAGTTATCTCATCCACCTCAAAGGTATTCCAGCGTGAAAGGGCCAGTTTGGTCTCAGCGTCAGTCATGTGCTCTACATCCTGGCTGATGGCCGGGATTATGGAATCCGCCTCAATCATGAAGTTCGAATCTGCTACAGGCACAGGTCGACAGCGGCCTGAGGCATCACATTCTCCCAATACCATCCGGATGCATTCAATTTTCGTTAACTTGCCGTTTTCGCCATGAATTTTCACAGGAGCAGCAAGAAACTCGATCTTGACTCCTTCCTCTTCCAGGTGATGGATCTCAGCCTGTGAGGCCGGCATTTCTTTCTTGGTGCGGCGGTATAGGATAAATACCTTGTCTGAGCCCGTGCGCAGGGCTGTTCGAGCAACATCTATGGCGACATTGCCGCCTCCGACCACGACAACATTACGGCCAAGGTTGAGGGGCTCTCCCAGGTTGACCCGACGCAGGTAGTCTACACCGTGCATGACACCGTCCAGGTCTTCGCCTTCTACGCCCAGTTTACGGCTGGCATGGGCGCCGATGCCAACAAAAACAGCATCATAGCCATTTTTTTTAAGATCCTGCAGGGTTTTGTCCTTACCGATGGTTACATTATTGACGATTTTTACCCCGCAGTTGACCAGGGCATCGAACTCGGCGTTGATGATATCGCGGGGCAGCCGGTAGGCAGGTATGCCAACAGTCAGCATGCCGCCGAAGGCCGGCAGGCTTTCATAAATGGTAGAGTGATAGCCCGCATGGGCCAGGTAAAAGGCGCAGGACATGCCGGCAGGACCGGAACCCACGATGGCCACCTTTTTCCCCTTCGGCATGGCGCAGGGTTTGAGCATATTTTTTTTGTTCAGCACCATCCAGTCAACCAGGTAACGTTCCAGCATGCCAATGGCCACCGGATCGCCTTTCTTGCCCCTGATGCAGGATCCCTCGCATTGAAATTCATGGGGGCAGACCCTGGAACAGACAGCAGGTATGGAATTGGTTTCCCGATCCTTCCAATATGCCTCTTCAAATTTCTTCTCGCGCAGTAACCGGATAAACTCTGGAATATCATTATGGATGGGGCAGCCATCCCTGCATTTTGGTATTTTACACTGGAGGCAGCGATTGGCCTCTTTGATTGCGGTTTCTTCGTCAAAACCAAACACCACTTCATCAAAGTTGGTGATGCGCTCCTGTGGTTGCAGTTCCTTTGGGTACTGCCTCGGGATGGCCAGTCGTTCTTTGGGCTTCATTTTTTTCTCCAGTTTTAGTGCAAATAAGCGGAAAAAGGCCGCCCCAGGGGACGGCCTTTATATGCTCCTCTATTTATAACAATAGGCTGGCTAATTCAAGTCAATTTTATCATTGCTGCCGCTGGGCGATTTTCAACCTGGCCATGGCTCTCTGCAGGGCGGCTTCTGCTCTCGTCCTATCAAATTTCTCCTGCTTTTCCAGGGCCTGCAACAGCCGCTTTTCTGCCCTTTCCTTGGCGCGCAGGGCCCGGTCAACATCAATTTCATGGCCATGCTCGGCAGATTCTACCAGAAAAGTGATCTTATTGTTGGATACCTCGCAGAACCCGCCGCTGATCATGAGCTCTACTTCGCTGCCGTCTTTCTTATAGCGGAGAGTGCCGACTTTTATAGTACTCAAAAAGGGGGCATGATTGGCCAGCACTCCGAATTCACCGGCAAAACCGGGAGCGGAGACAATATCAACATCATCGCTGACAATTGCCCCTTTGGGAGTAACCACTTCGAGTGTAATTTTTTCAGCCATGTTAATTCCTTACATCCGCAATGTCTTTAGGAGTTGCAGTTTAGGCTTCAGCCTTTGATTTTGCTGCCTTTTCAACAGCCTCTTCTATGGTGCCAACCATATAGAAAGCGCTTTCCGGCAGTTCGTCATGCTTGCCTTCGAGAATTTCCTTGAAACCGCGGACTGTATCTTCAACTTTTACGAATTTACCCGCCATGCCGGTGAAAACCTCGGCAACGGTAAATGGCTGCGACAGGAAACGCTGGATCTTACGGGCCCGGGTAACAGTGACCTGGTCTTCTTCAGAAAGTTCGTCCATGCCGAGGATAGCAATAATATCCTGCAGCTCTTTATATTTCTGCAGGGTAACCTGCACTCCCCGGGATACCTGGTAATGTTCTTCGCCAAGTACATTGGGATCCAGGATCCTGGAGGTTGAGTCAAGCGGGTCAACGGCAGGATAGATGCCCAGCTCAACCAGTTGCCGTGAAAGAACAACGGTACCGTCGAGGTGGGCAAAAGTCGTGGCAGGTGCGGGGTCTGTCAGGTCGTCGGCCGGGACGTAAACACACTGGACTGCAGTAATGGAGCCTTTGGTTGTAGAGGTAATGCGCTCCTGCAATTCACCAAGGTCGGTTCCAAGCGTCGGCTGGTAGCCAACGGCCGAAGGAATACGGCCGAGCAGAGCGGAAACTTCTGAACCTGCCTGGGTGAAACGGAAGATATTGTCAATGAATAGAAGCACGTCCTGGCCTTCTTCATCACGGAAATACTCAGCAGCGCTCAAGCCGGTCAGCCCGACGCGGGCCCGGGCGCCCGGCGGCTCGGTCATCTGGCCGTAAACCAGGGCAGCTTTCGGCAGAACGCCGGACTCTTTCATTTCGTGGTACAGGTCGTTGCCCTCACGGGTACGCTCACCAACACCGCAGAACACGGAAATACCACCATGATGCATGGCTATATTGTTAACCATTTCCATCATGACAACGGTCTTGCCGCAGCCGGCGCCGCCGAAGAGGCCCATTTTGCCGCCGCGGGGGAAAGGTACGAGCAGATCAATAACCTTGATGCCTGTTTCCAGCACGTTAACCTCGGTATCCTGTTCAGTAAAAGCAGGGGCGGGTTTGTGGATCGGCCGCATCTTGTCGGATTCGATCGGTCCCAAACCGTCAACCGGCCGGCCGACAACATTCATGATCCGTCCCAGGGCGTTTGGACCGCAAGGAATCAATATGGGATTTCCGGTATCCTTGGCAGCCATGCCGCGCACCAGGCCGTCGGTCTGGTCCATCGCAACACAACGGACAACATTGTCTCCCAGGTGCTGGGCGACTTCGATGATCAGGTTGCCCTCCACGTCATTAATAGCCGGGTTGCTGACCGCAAGAGCGTTCATGATGTTGGGAAGTTTGCCGGGTTCAAACTCGACATCCACCACCGGACCGATTACTTGTACTACTTTTCCAACTGCTTGTTCTGCGCTCATCTGAAATAAGCCTCCTCAGGGTGTATTATTTGCCAAGAGTTTTCTTCTCGGTTTTATTCTTATCCTTTCAGGGCCTCTGCCCCACCCACAATATCCATAAGCTCGGCAGTAATGCCCGCTTGTCTTGCTTTGTTATATAGAAGGGTAAGATCATGTATCATGTCTCTACAGGCCCTTGTGGCATTATCCATGGCAGTCATTCTGGCTGCATGTTCACTGGCTCCTGTCTCCAGCATGGCATGATAAATCATGACGTTCATGTACAATGGCAGAAGTACATCCATGATTTCAGTTGGGCTGGGCTCATAGATGTAATCCCCGGCAGCAGCCCCTGCTTCAGCAGTCTCATCGGAGCCGCCTGCTTCAGGCTGCACCGGCAGCAACACTTCGACCTCGGGTTTCTGCACGGCAACGCTTTGGAATTTTCCATAAATCACATGGACCTTGTCAGATTCAGCGGCCAGGAAATTGGCGGCAATATCCTGGGCAATGGACCTGGCATTGAACATCTGGAAACTCCCCATGATGTCGGTATAGGCCTTCCTGACGGTTCCTCTTTTTTTGAAATAGGCATTCCCTTTTTTGCCGACACAGACCAGCGAGACTTTTTTGCCTTCAGCCTCATATTGGCCCATGAGTTTTTCAGCTGCTTTTAATATATTTGCATTAAAGCTGCCGCAGAGTCCACGATCAGAAGTGATAATTACAATTTCGACCGTCTGGACCTCACGGACTTCCATGAGCGGAAACTGGCCGCTTTCCATGTTGGCGGAAAGATTGGTCATGGCCCCATTGAATTTTTCCGTGTATGGTCGGAAATCCTCCATCTTCTGCTGGGCACCGCGCAGCCTGGCAGCCGCAACCATATTCATGGCGCTGGTAATCTGTGAAGTTTTCTTCACACCACCAATTTTTGTTTTTACATCCTTCAGACTTGCCATTGCTTTGCCTTATACCTGCTGTTTAATTGAGGCCTCTCGAACTTTTGAACGTTTCTCCGAAGGTCGTCAGCGTATTTTTCATCAATTCTTCGAGTTCGCTGTCAATTTCCTGCTTTTCTTTCAAATCATCAAAAACGGCCGGTGCGCTCTGTTCGATATAGGCATACAGTTCTTTCTCATAGTCAGCCAGCATGTTTACCGGGATGGGATCGAGGAAGCCTCTGGCGCCTGCGTACAGGATGGCGACCTGTTTTTCCATGGGCAGTGGCTGGTACTGCGGCTGCTTGAGGACCTCAACAAGCCTTTCACCACGATTCAGCTGCTGCTGGGTCGCCTTGTCAAGATCAGAACCAAACGAAGCAAAGGCGGCCAGCTCGCGATACTGGGCCAGATCAAGGCGCAGGGAGCCGGCAACCTGTTTCATGGCCTTTACCTGGGCGGCACCACCAACACGGGAAACGGATAGGCCGACGTTGATGGCTGGGCGGACACCCGCGAAGAACAGGTTCGGCTCCACGTACACCTGGCCGTCTGTAATGGAAATAACATTTGTTGGAATATAGGCGGAAACGTCACCGGCCTGGGTTTCAATGATCGGCAGCGCGGTGAGTGATCCTGCGCCCAGTTCGTCATTTAGCTTGGAGGCTCGTTCCAGCAGGCGTGAATGGTTAAAGAAGATGTCACCGGGATATGCCTCACGTCCCGGCGGACGGCGCAGCAGCAGGGAAAGCTGGCGGTAGGCAACAGCCTGCTTCGAGAGGTCATCATAAATGATCAGGGCATGTTGGCCGTTATCCCTGAAATATTCACCCATGGCGCATCCGGCAAAGGCGGCAATATACTGCAGCGGGGCAGGATCGGAAGCACAGGCAGCAACAACCGTGGTGTATTCCATGGCCCCGTGTTTACGCAGCGCTTCGACCACGAGGGCGACGGTTGATTTTTTCTGGCCGATGGCAACGTAGATGCAATGCATGTCCGTTTCTTTCTGCGCAATGATGGCATCGACGCACAGTGCTGTCTTGCCTATCTGGCGGTCGCCGATGATAAGCTCGCGCTGACCGCGGCCAACAGGTGTCATGGCATCAACAGCCTTGCTGCCGGTATAACAGGGTTCATGCACCGATTTTCTGGCAATAACCCCGGGAGCAATGAGTTCGATCTTCCGGGTTTCCATTGTTTCAACCGGCCCCAGGCCATCGATCGGCAGCCCCACACCGTCTACAACGCGGCCTTCCATTGCCGGCCCCACCGGGACCTCGGCAATCCTGCCGGTGCGCTTGACGATGTCGCCTTCTTTGATGTGTTCAACATCACCCAGAACCGCGCAACCGACGTTGTCTTCTTCCAGGTTGAGCGCCAGGCCAAGAATACCGCCGGGGAACTCCAGGAGCTCCATAGCCATGCAATTTTCAACACCATAAACACGGGCAATACCGTCGCCTACCGAGATAACCGTTCCCGTTTCACTCAGATCAACCTTGCTTTCGTATTCCTTGATCTGTCCCTTGATAATTTGACTGATTTCTTCGGCTTTGATCTGCATTTTGCCTATTCACTCCCCTTTATGGTTTCATTCAAACCCGCAAGTTGTGTTTTGATGCTCCCGTCCATCACCAGATCCCCGACTTTAGCAACAATGCCGCCAATGATCGAAGGATCGATCTCGGTCGTGAGAAGCACCTTTTTACCTGTTATCTTTTCCAGGGTGGCCTGCACCTTTGCCTGCAGTTCACCTGATATTTCCGATGCAGCTATTACCGTGCCGCGGCTTATGTTCTGGTCGGCATCAACAAGGGCCTGAAATTCAGAGCCAATTTCAGGCAGAATCTCAGCACGCCTTTTCTGCACTACCAGGTTGAGAAAATTAGCCATGTACTGATCGGCCTGCAGCTCACCGATCAACTGCGCCATAACCGTTTCCCGCAATTCCATGGGATATAAAAGATTTGTCAGCCCATCCATGGCCTCGGGATATTTTTCCAGAAAATCACCAAGGACATTAAGCGTCTCACTGTAAGCCTTGCTTTTTTCTTCTTCCCGGCCGACAGCAAAGAGGGCCTTAGCATATCGTTTTGCTAGTATCGTCTGTCTCACTGGACCGTCCCTACTTTTGCGAGATAATTTTCAATTAATGTTACCTGATCAGCCTCCTGCAGGTTTTTTCTGATCAGTTCCTCTGCCATGATTACAGCCTGGCTGGCAACATCTTCACGCAATCGCATCTTTGCAGCAGCCAGTTCATGCTGGATCGCCATTTCTGCCTGCCTTTTGATGTCTTCTGCTGCCCTGTTGGCATCTTCTATAATGCGTTCTTTTTCGGTTTCGCCCTGGGTAATTGCGGACTGGATTATCTCACTTATTTCCTGGTCGATGGTCGCCAGTTTTTCCTCATAGGTCTGATAGGCCCTGTCCGCTTCAGCCTTGCGTTCTTCCAGGTCCGCAAATTGTTCTTTGATTGACTGCTGGCGGCCGCGAAGGCCATTGGCGAGGGGCTTTGCTAGAACTTTTATCAAGACTATCAATAAAACAGCAAAGTTAAGCACACGCCAGAGAAGATCCCACCATTTTGTGGTCGGGATTCCCCAAAAGGTCGGGCCGGCAGGTGTCCCATGCCCACCTTCGGCACCACTGGAAGCATAGGCAAGGCCGGCTATGGCAATTAGGGCTAGGGCGGTAAGCGCTATTGTAAATATCTTCAACCATTTACCATTGCATTTCATTTTCAGATAGACCTCCCCAATATTTTAGCAGCCATGTCAGAGGCAAAGCTATCTATCTGTCCTGAAAGCTGCTGTTGGGCATCGGTAAATTGTTTGTGAATTTCAGAGAGTTGAACTGTTTTGTTGGCCGTGGCCTCCTGGCGCACTTTTACCAGGGATTCAGCGGTTGCAGCCTGGGCGGTACTCTTGGCCTTTTCTATTTCTTCCTTGGCCTTGCTCCTGGCATCATTGAGCTTTCTGCTTATCTCTTCCTTCCTGAGTTCAGCATTTTTCTTGAACGTTTCAATGGAATTGGTCAGTTCCGCCAGCTGTTCCTTCCTTTTTGCCAAGACTGTCCGTACAGGCTTGTAGAGCACCGCATTCATGACGACAATGAGGATCAGAATATTGATGATCTGAATAACAACTGTAATATCAATGGTAATCATTTCATGGTGCTCCTTCTTAACAAGTGCCTGCTCTTTGGTGCATTAAAGCCTTGTGAATGAATGCTCGTTCATAAAATTAATGGTGCTTATCTAATGTATACTGAAGGGACTGTCAACTTTTTTTATCAATATTTCAGGCGAGTGATTGTTCAAATGTGAGCCGCAGAAAAAAATAAATATTCGCTTTATGGTAAGGGCTGCTGGGCTGCTATTATTTTGTAAACGGCTTCCAGGGCTTCATTGAGCTTATCCGGATTCGGCCCGCCGGCCTGGGCCATATCAGGGCGGCCGCCCCCTTTGCCTCCCACCAGTCCGGCAATTTCACTGATGATATTTCCGGCCTTATACCTATCGGTCAGGTTCTTGGAGACCATGGTTAACAGGGCTGCCTTGCCCTGATACTCTCCGCCTAAGACCACTATGCCGCGTCCCAGCTTGTCGCGGATCTTGTCCCCCATCTCCCGAAGTGTTTTAGGTGAATCCAGAACAACACGGGATACGACCACCTTTGTGTCACCAACCATTTTGCCCCTATTAATTATGCCATCGATATCGTTGAGAGTCAGTTTGGCTGTCAAGCGGCTTACTTCTTTTTCCAGATCTTTGTTCAAGCGTAAAAGTTTCTCAATCTTTGTATCAAGGTTTTCTGCCGGCACTTTTAAAAGGTTGGCAAGTTTGGCCAGCTGTTTTTCCCGGCCCTGAAAAATATTGAATGCCTCCGGGCCGGTGACAGCCTCGATACGCCGGACCCCTGCGGCAATGCCTGTTTCAGCAGTAATTTTCACAAGGCCTATTTCCCCGGTAGCCCTGACATGGGTACCGCCGCAAAGCTCCCTGCTGAAATTGCCAATGGAAACTACCCGGACCTTATCGCCGTATTTTTCACCGAAAAGTGCAACCGCCCCCGTCTTGATGGCCTCTTCCTTATCGAGCATTGCAGTATCGAGGGGGGTATTTGCCCTAATTTCCTCATTGGCAATTTTTTCGATCGTATCAAGCTCTTCCTGGGTAATGGGTGTGAAATGGGTAAAGTCAAATCGCAGTCTCTCGGGAGTCACCAGCGAACCAGATTGCTTGACATGATCACCAAGCACAGACCGCATGGCTGCATGCAGGATGTGGGTGGCTGAATGATTGCAGGCGATGCGTTGGCGTCTGCCCTCCGTTACTTTGAGCTCAACCTGTTCACCAAGTAACAGGGAGCCCTCGGTCACTTCTGCATCATGCAATATGACGCCATCAGCTACAATAATGGTGTCCATGACTTTGGCTCTACCGTTTGGGCCGACTATTTCACCCTGGTCGCCTATCTGGCCACCAGCTTCAGCATAAAAAGGGGTTTCGGGGCAGAAGACAGAGACGCGCTCACCTTGAGTTGCCTTGCTTGCAGCTTCTCCTTCATGATCAATTACTCCTTTTATGACGGAGTGTGCGCGATGCGTTTTATACCCTACAAACCCTGTTTTGTGGCCTTTGGCGACAAGTTTTTTCACCCCTGCGGGCATGGCTGCCAAAGAGCCGCCCTTCCAGGATTTTTTGGAAAGGGCGCGCTGGTCTTCCATGGCCCGGGCAAAACCTGGTTCATCAATGGTGCAACCCTGTTCAAGCGCAACATCCCGGACGATATCCACGGGAAAGCCATATGTATCATAGAGCTTGAAGATGAAATCTCCGGGAACACTGCTGCTGCCTTTTTTTTGCAGACTGCTTATCTCGGTGTTGAGCATGGTAAGACCATTGTCAAGTGTTTCGCGGAATCGCTCCTCTTCGTTATTGACAACCTTGGCTAAAAGATTCGCCGCCTCTGCCAGGTGTGGATAGGCGTTTTCCATGGTTTTGACAACTTCTGCGGTAATCTCAGCCAGAAAGGGCCGCTGCAGACCAAGGGCCCGTCCAAAGCGCACAGCCCTTCTCATGATACGGCGCAGAACATAACCGCGGCCCTCGTTGGCAGGCAGCATGCCATCAGCCACCAGAAAGGCCGTAGCACGGCTGTGATCGGCAATAACACGCAAGGCAGTATCTACAGGGTCGTCCAGGCCGTAGCTTTTGCCGCTTAAGCCTGCTATTTTGTTAATGAGACCGGAGAAAAGGTCAGAATCATAATTGTTATGCTTGCCTTGCAATACGGCAGCAACCCGTTCAAGCCCCATACCGGTATCAATGCTGGGTCTGGGCAGGGGTGTCATCCTGCCCGTTTCATCCCGGTAAAATTGCATAAACACCAGGTTCCAGAGCTCAAGGTAGCGGTCACACTCGCAACCGATTGCACAGTCCGGCCTGCCGCAGCCAACCTCAGGGCCCTGGTCGATGTGAATTTCAGAACAGGGCCCACAGGGTCCGGTGTCACCCATGGCCCAGAAATTGTCTGCCTCTCCCAGGCGCACTATGCGGCCTTTGGGCAGGTCCTCAACTTTTTCCCAAAGCGTATAGGCCTCGTCGTCATCTTCAAATACTGAAACCCAGAGTTTATCCTTATCCAGCCCGAGGTTCACCGTCAGAAACTCCCAGGCCATATGAATGGCATCTTCTTTAAAATAATCCCCAAAGGAAAAGTTGCCGAGCATTTCAAAAAAGGTATGGTGTCGGGCAGTATGACCCACGTTTTCCAGGTCATTATGCTTGCCGCCGGCGCGCACACAACGCTGACAGGTGGAAGCCCGGGTGTAAGTTCTGTTTTCTTCTCCCATGAAAACCCGCTTGAACTGCACCATGCCGGAGTTGGTAAAAAGCAGGGTGGGGTCATCCTGAGGTATCAGGGAGGAGCTGTCGATTATTGCATGATTTTTGGCTGCAAAAAAATTGAGAAATCGTGAACGGATATCGTTGCCAGTCATAAGGTGTTCCCAATGGTTGTTCTGCAGAGCAGAAATATAGGAAGAAATAAATTATTTCAAGTGGGGCAGCATTGCCTTGAAGGCAGGGCTTCCTGCCTTGTGCAGCAGTTCATAGACTGCCATTTCCGTTGACCCGACAGTCATGCCCAGGGCCTGCATTCTTTTTATAGCCAGTTTGGCGTTTCTTTTCTCTCTTGAGGAGATGGCATCTGCTGCTATCCAGGGATGATAACCGGCTCGGAGAGCTCCCATGGAGGTCTGGAAGATGCAGATATGCGCTTCAGCTCCGGCGAGCAGAATTGTATCAACGCTTTTAGGCAGGGAGTTCATCATTTCACTGACTGCGGGATTGGCAAAGCCATTGAACTCGATTTTGTCAATACATGGAACACCGGATAACAGTTCCTCTAAATCAGGCACAAAAGGACCTAGTCCCTTCTTGTATTGTGTCGTTGCCAGGATCGGGATCGCAAGGGTTTTGGCGCAGTGAATAAGCAGGCTTGTATTGCGTACCACCCTTTCAGCCTTGTAAATTGCTGCCATGAGGCGTTCCTGCGGATCAACGATCATGAGGCAGCACCGTTGCGGAGTCAACAAATCGTAGTATTCATGCATGGCACACTCCTAACATAAAAAAATTGTTTCATTCTGTTCCTGCAATGGTGTAATCAACCGTAGCAACCCCTGGTAAACTGCCGCACAGCAACAGTGGGCACATCCCTTGTCATGCGGCGCGGTTCAAAGAGATAAACAATAATAATATTCGAAACCGAAGAAGAATTCCCTCGTGTTCTCTTCGTGTGCGCAAGGGGGCAAGAGGAGCTTCAAATATTGCATAACAATTCAGTATAGCCCCAACTTTTACTTTATCAAGAGTATTTTTAAGTGCCGGGGGAAAATAAATCGCCAAGGAAAAGCTGACAGGTGCAAGAGCTTCAATTATAATAGTTTTGGGACTTAGGCCTTGCCCAAAAAACAGTTTATTGTCATCATTAAGAATATGGGATTTCAAGATGTTTTACCATGATATTCACTATCCAGAAGGAATTGCAAACTCATGCTAAAAGACGAGATCATTGATTTTTTTGAGAAAGTCATGCCGTTTAACCGGCTCTCACGAGAAACCCTGGAGAAAATGACCGATGACATTTCCATGGAATACTATCCCAAGGGAGAGCAGATTCTGCAGCAGGACGGCCCGCCCAGCGAATTTCTCGGGGTCATCAAAAAGGGGGGTGTAAAGGTTTATCAGACCATAGAAAATGGTGAGGAAGTTGTTATTGACCTCAGAGGTGAGGCGGAGCACTTTGGCATATTGTCCCTGCTCAGCGGCGACCGCGCCCGGAATAATGTCATCAGCATTGAGGACACCATCTGCTACCAGGTGCCTAAAAAAACCGTCCTGGCCATCCTGCAGAACAATCCAGAAGTAAATGAATATTTTCTCAAGTCGTTTTTTGTCAACCTGCTTGACAAGACTTACGAAGAAACGCGCAAGGCTTACACAGGCGGAACAACGGGTGAGGAGTTGCTGTTCAGTACAAAAGTTAAGGATATAGTCCGTGCAGCGCCGAAATCCATTGCACCGGATATTTCCATTCAGCAGGCTGCGGTTGAAATGGCGGCAAACAAAATCAGTTCACTGGTGGTCGTTGATTCGGCAGGGCTGCCCCTTGGCATGGTGACAGACCGTGACTTCAGGGAGAAGGTTGTTGCCGAGGCCAGGGATGTGGCCAATCCTGTTAAAACCATTATGAACACCCCTCTTATTACCATAGATTCAGAGGATAACTGTTTCGAGGCACTGCTGAGAATGATCCGGCACAGGATCCACCATATCATTGTTTTGGAGGATGAAAAGTTAAGGGGTATGTTAACCAATCACGATTTCATGCTTCTGCAGGGATCATCACCCACCATACTGGTTAAGGAGATCGGCCAGATTAGAACAATTGAGGAGTTACGGGATACTGCCCCGAAATTCTACAAAGCTGTTTCCTCCCTGCTGCGTCATGGGGCCAGGCCCCACAATATTACCGGCATGATCACCGAATTGCTGGAAAAAATTACCAATACGGTTGTTGACATTTTTGAAGAAAAAAACGGAGGATCCCCGGTGCCATATTCCCTTTTTTTCTTCGGGGGCGGCGGCAGACATGAATTGACCTTGAGCTTCAATGTCAAAATGGGTGTTGTCTACCAGGATGTTTCCTCACCCGAGCATCAGCAAAAAGTTGACACCTACTTCAAGCTCCTGGCCGAAACATTGAACAGTTCCATGCTGGCATGTGATCTCACCGGCAAACAGCGGTGCATGAAAATGGAGAATATCCAGCCCGCCGCTACCTGGCAGGAACAGTTTAAAAAATGGGGAACCGGGGCCGGGACCGCTCGGGACAGAGGCTTCTTTGATATGCGTGCCATAAGAGGCGAGCATAGCAGGGTAAATTCCCTGCGCCAGTATCTCATAAACCGTACGGCTCAGTCCAGGGGGCTCATGGAAGCTCTTGCCGCAGATACACTGCAGATAAAACCACCCCTGGGATTTTTTAAGGATATTGTAGTGGAAAAGGGAGGAGAGCACAAAAACAAGCTGAATCTCTATGAAAAAGGGATAGAACCCCTTGCTGGCTGCGCCAGGGTATATGGACTTGAGAAAGGAGTCATGCGCCGTTCAACCCTGGGGCGCCTGCACGAGCTTAATTCCAGGCATGGATTCAAGGTTGCAGAAGATATGGCCCAGGCATTCGGGTACCTCAGCGCCCTGCTGATACACAGCCAGCTGCGCCAGGCTGAAGAGGGAGGCTTGCCTGATAATTTCATCAATCTCGATGTCCTTACCAATTTTGAAAGAAAGACCCTCAAGGAATCCTTCCAGCTGACCGCAAGGTTGTATGCAGAAATTGAAGGCAATTACTGGAGTGGCAAGGTGCTGCCGTGACCTCTTTTTTTAAAAAAATACTGGGGCAGCCAAGCGCAGAGCTCCCGGGCTGGCTGAAGAGTCAGCAGGATCTCAAGAAACGGTTTGATCCGAAAAGCGGAATCAGCGAAACTGATTTTGTTGCCTTTGATACGGAACTGACAGGGCTTGACTTTAAGCAGGACTCTATTATTTCCATTGGTGCTGTAAAGCTTCACGGTCAAACAATTCTCCCGGCCAAAACCTTTTACCGCTTAGTCAAACCCGAGTGTGAACTGAAGCACAAGAGTGTGGTGGTGCATGAACTCACCCACACGGACCTGGAATGTGCCGAGGACCTTCTTGATGTTATAGCCGATTTTGTGAAATTTATCGGTGGTGCGGTTCTCATTGGACATTTTGTCCATATAGACCTGAATTTTGTCAATAAACCCCTGCAGAAGGCATTTGGGGTCTCCCTGAAAAATCCGGCCCTGGATACGTCAACACTGCATGACTGGCTCTATGATAATGACTCGCGATTTGCCAGGCATTACAAAGGCATGACCATGAAAAGCGACCTGTTTTCCATGGCAAAAAAATATGGGGTGGATGGGGGCAAGGCACACAATGCCTTCAGCGATGCCTACATTACGGCTCAGCTTTTTCAGCGTTTCGCCCCCTTTCTGCCTGGATGCGGGATCAAAACCCTCAAAGAACTGCTCAAGATAGCAAGACCTTGAATACATTTTAGTCCGGAAGGGAAAAGACAAATTTTGCGCCTTCGCCCGGGATGCTTTCAACCCAGATATAACCGTTGTGATATTCTATGATCCTGCGGCAGATGGCCAGGCCCAGGCCCGTACCCTTGGGTTTGCCGTTCCTGAGGTCTGTGATCTGTTTGAATTTTTCAAATATTTTCTGCTGTTCATCGGGATGGATGCCGGGGCCGTTGTCAGCCACCTCAACCCGGATTTCTCTTTCCTTAAAGTAAAGGCGGACAGTCACTCTGCCTTCATCCTGCGGGCTGAATTTTGCCGCATTGGACAACAGGTTGATTACGACCTGGATAATCCTGTCCCTGTCAGCAAAGACCTTGATGGGAAAGCTTGGGAGCAGCTCGACAATGGCAACTGACTTTTCGTGGAACAGTTGGCTGGTTGCGGCAACAGCTTCCTTGAGTATTTCTGTCAGGTCAATGATCTCCATATGCCAGTCAGCCCGGCCGGATTCAATCTTGGCCAAATCAAGAACCTCGTTGATGAGCCTGGTAAGCCGCTCGGTTTCTTTTACCATGATGTCCAGGAATTTCTTGCGTTCCTCCTGCCCCATATCCGCGTTGTCATGCAGTATCTCTGAAAAGGCCCGCACAGAGGTAAGCGGGGTGCGCAGCTCATGGCTTACCGTTGAGACGAACTCGTCCTTGAGGCGGTCGAGTTCCTTGAGGCGTTTGTTGGCTTCCTGCAGTTCTTTGGTGGCCGCTTCAAGTTCAATGGATTTTTCCTCGAGCTGATGGCTGTATTCAAGCACCTGGGAGGTTTCGTCAATTATTTTCATAACGCCCTCGGTGCTGATCTCCTCGCCTTCCACCACGGAAGAAACCATGACACGGGCAGAGGCTGCACCAATGGCACCGGACAGCAACCTCTCGGCAAACTCTACGAGTTCGGCATCAGCCTGCATATCTTTTGTGAAATCGATATTGTGGCTCCGGGAATAATTGGCAAAAGCCCTTTCAGATTGGCCCGGTCCAATAAAACGGGCCAAAAGGCCTTTTAATTCAGTGATCATGGCCTTGCCTTTCCACAGTTGTGTACCGCCACTGTGCCGGTAAACATCTACAAAGAGGGAGGCCTGTATCCGGTCCATGGTATTTTGTCTGTCAAGAAGAGAAATGATGACAAGAAGCCCGGCATTGACCAGCATGCTCCAGAAGACCGCATGGGTTATGGGATCAAACATATTCAGGCCGAAGAGCTGATATGGCCGGAGCTGTTCAATGCCGAAGGGGCCATACTCGAGAAATGAAAGAGGAAGCCAGCCTGATTTGGCAAAAGAAGGAAGCAGCAGGGTATAAAACCAGACAAGAAAACCTGCCAGAAGGCCGCTTACTGCTGCCCGGCGGCTGGCATCTTTCCAGAAAATCCCGAACAGGATAGCCGGGCTGAATTGGGCCGCAGCGGCAAAGGAAACAAGCCCCATGGTAACAAGGGTGTAGGATTCGCCAATAAATCGATAATAAAGATACCCGAGCAGGAGAACAGCTACAATGCTGAAGCGCCGGATGAAAAGCAGGACACGGCCCAGGTCCACCTGCTGGATGTCAAGCATCCGCAGTAAAACAGGCATGACCAGGTCATTGCACACCATGGTGGAGAGCGCAATGGTTGCGACAATAACCATCCCTGTGGCTGCTGAAAGCCCGCCCAGATAAATAAAAAGAGCAAGAATGTCCTGGCCTTCTGTAAGGGGCAGGGCCAAGACAAAAATGTCCGGAGCAACATGCCCCTCCGGAAACATAAGCATCCCGGCAAAGGCAATGGGCAGGACAAAAATGTTGATAGCCAGAAGATAAATGGGGAAAAGCCAGGCAGCCTTTCTGATATGTTCCTCATTGACATTCTCCACTACCAGCACCTGGAATTGCCGGGGAAGAAACATGATGGCCATCATGGAAAGAAAAATCAGGGTAAACCAGTTGGTGTAGCCCCCGGGTAAAACTTCCAGCTGCATAAGCCTTGAAGTTTCAGGATAGCGAATGGCCCAGTCAAAAAGATCAACCGGCCCGTCAAACATGATAAAGGTGATAAAAATTCCGGCAGCGCTGAAGGCCAGCAACTTGACCATAGATTCAAAGGCAATGGCGGCAACCATGCCCTCATGGCGTTCCGTAGCATCAATATGGCGGGTCCCGAAAAGAATGGAAAAGGCGGCCATTATCATGGCCACGGAAAAGGCATTGTCATTCCACAGGGAAGTCTTATGTTCCTCGATCATTGCAAGGTCAGGATAGTGCAGCATGACGGTGTAGCTGGTAGATACTGCCTTAAGCTGCAAAGAGATGTACGGCATGATGCCGACAACCGCAATGATCGTTACAAGACCTCCGATCAGAGAACTTTTGCCATATCGTGAGGCGAGAAAGTCGGCAATGGAGGTAATGCGGTATACCTTGGCGATGCGGATAATTTTGCGCAGCAGAAACCACCACAAAGCGGCCATGAGGGTCGGCCCCAGGTATATAGGCATAAAACCGATACCGGTTTCTGCGGCCCGTCCCACCGAGCCGTAGAATGTCCAGGCCGTGCAGTATACGGCAATAGACAGGGTATAGATATATGGATTGGAAATTATGGACTTGCCCCGGTCTGAGCGCCAGTCTGCGTAATATGCTATTGCAAAGAGAGTCCCCAGGTAACAGAGGGAAACCAGCAGTATGACCCATTCCTGCAGCATGTTACTCTGACTTCCTGCTGAAAAGTGGCGGAAACGATGACCTGGGCAGCTTTTTGCTTTCTGTTACAATGGCAATAAACAGGATGAAAAGAACCCAGAATACAAAGAGGTACAGATAGAGCACAGGGATGCCGTGCCACAGTATAATTTTATTGAAAAGAGCCAGCAGCGGGTAATTGAGAGCAAGGCAGCCAAAAGCGAAGAGCACCAGCAGCCGTTGAATCTTTCTTCTTATCGGGGACATGGGCATACCCTCTCAAGGTTTATTGCCGGCCTTTATTGTAATTGGCAGGGCAAGGCGTAAGGTGCTTTGCGCATTTTTCTGTTGCTGGCTCCAGATGTCACCGCCCATGGAATTGAGGATAGCGGCAACGGTTATTGCGCCAATGCTGTGTTGCAGTTTTTTTGCCAGCATTTTTTTCACGGCAGCAGGCGGTATAAAGGGGCCGGACCAGACAAAATCAAAATAAATAAACTGCTTATCGATATGGATCTCACAGGAAAGCCCGATTCCCTTTTGTTTATGTTTAATTGAACTGGCCAGGTAATCGAGCACTAACAGGAGACCGTATATGTCGACTTTTGTCCCGATGGATTGTTTGGGTGATACGACAACAGGTATTTTTTTGTTCTGCAGGTGACGGGCCACATATCCGAAGAGCACAACTGAGTTCAATTCTGTTAAAAGGTTTTGCGTCTGCATTATAACACGACAGGAGCCGGCAAGGGCATTGAACGCCTCTGTCAGATTGATCGATTCCTGCACCAGGACATTTTCAAAGGCACTGTGCATGACCGGTGACATCTCCGGGTATTCTGTCAGATTTTCAACCGCTGCCCGCAAATTTGTCATTGGGGCCCGAAATTCCTCAATCTTCATATAGAGTGGATTGTCAGGGATATGCCAGGCCGAAATATCCTCAAAAATGATGACAAAAGATTTTTTTTGAGCAGTCAGAGGCGGCAGGAAGCTGACCCGACAGCGGAAAAATTGTTCCTGATTACGTGATGCATTCATGAACTGCACATAGGGAAACGGCAAGGATTGGTTATTGGATTCATACTGGTAGTTTAGAAGGTTTAAGGCATGCTCAACAGGGGGCTGAAAACATAAACTGTACAAAGACTTGCCCTTGCCGAAAGATTGACTTTGGCCAAATAAATCTTCTGCTGCCTGATTAAAGAGGGTTATCTTCGCATCAGGGTCACAGACGAGTACACCGTCTTTCAGTTCATGCAGCAGTGTGTTTAAAAGTGCTTCATGATCCATAGGGTCAGCGCGCATCAGATTTTTGGAAAGTTATTATCTACAGCAGTCAAGATAAGGCCTCATAACGAGAGAATAAAGAGAAAGAATTTCAGGGAAGTCAGGTAAGTAAAGTTTTTACCTTGTTAACGAGCTCCTGGGTGGCAAAGGGTTTTATTACATAATCATCCGCCCCGAGAGCCAGGCCTTTTTCCCTTTCCACATCCCGTCCTTTGGCGGTCAGCATAATAATTTTAATGTTTTTCCAGTCCGGGTGTGCGCGCAGCTCTTGGCACACCTCATACCCATCCTTTCGGGGCATCATTACATCCAGGAGAAGCATGTCAGGAACTTTTTCAGCAATGGCTGTCATAGCCTCTTCGCCGTTGCTTACCGAGTGCACATCATATCCTTCTTTTTTCAAGAGAAATTCAAGGGATAAAACGATATTGGGTGCGTCATCAACTATCAGGATATATTTTGACATGGCAGCCTACCTTTAATTTTATCGGGTCTCACCCGGCACATAAGGTTAAAAAAATATTGTAACTTTCCCGAATTCGATGGTAAAGAATGTTAGCTGAAAGCGGGAGATTGCGCAACAGAGTATTAAATCTTGCCGCCGGGCAAGAAAATTTGAGCACGAACTGGTGCGCCAACCCTGAGGGGACCTGTGAATGGTGTAGATCCTGCCAAGTCTAGTGCAACAGGCATGGGGCAATTACACTACAGTATACATTGTCAGCCCCCGGAAAGCTCTTCCGCCGGCAAGTCTTGCGCACGTGACCAGTTGATGTATAGGGCTCGGCTGCCTGGGGGCCAGACTTTATCATATTGTGCCAACATCAGTCATGAAAAATATCGCTTCATCTAAAACCAGCGACATCCATCCTGATATTTCAGGGCATGCACATGCTGTGCATCCTGGATTTAACTCAGGAGACATACATACCGAAGAAACAGTCGCCAGAAGCCAGAAGCGGTTTCGCTATGCATTCCTGACAAGCCCTGACTCTGTCGCCATTATCAGGGCAAGGGACCGGACTTATACAGATGTCAATGAGATGTTCATCCTTTTTCTCGGGTATGCAAAAGAAGAGATTATCGGTAAGACTTTTACGCAGGTCGCTGCCTGGCAAAACCCTAAAGAACAGAAAGAACTGCTGAGCTCCATTGAGAAAAGGGGGCCGGTTATCAACCAGGAAACCCATTTTATTGACTCTGATGGAGTGGTCAAGACAGGTTTGCTCTCCATCATGACCATGCCCCTGAACCAGGAGCTTCATTTTGTCCTTGCCATACGGAATATTGACGCTCTGCGCAAAGTTGAGGAAGCCCTTGAAAAAAGCGAGGCCCGGTATCGTGAGCTTTTCAACAATATGAGCAGCGGGGTTGCTGTTTTTGAAGCAATAAATGCTGGCAGGGAGTTTGTTTTCATAGACTTCAACCGCACTGCCGAGCGTATTGAAAAGCTGAAGAAAGAAGATATTCTCGGCAGAAATTTCGTTGAGGTTATTCCGTCGGCAGGAAAATATGGATTACCGGAAGTTTTTAGAAGGGTCCTGAAAACAGGAAAGCCGGAATACCACCCCGTGGCTATTTACAAAGACGGTGTACTGCAAATCTGGAAAGAGAACTATGTATACAGGTTGCCATCCGGAGAAATAGTTGATGTCTATGATGACATTACCGAGCGCAAGCATGCTGAAGTGAAACTCTTAATGTATCAGGAAAAACTGCAATCTCTTGCCTCTGAGTTGTCGCTGGTGGAGGAGCGCGAGCGGCGTTCCATCGCCACAGACCTGCATGATCAGATCGGGCAGACGCTCTCTGTCATTAAAATGCGCTGCTTTGAACTGCGCAATAACCTGAAAGAGCCCAATTCACTCCGGCAGATTGATGATATCAGGGAGCTGGTTAAACAGACTATCCAGGACACCCGCACCCTTACCTTTGAATTAAGCCCGCCGGTACTCTATGAATTAGGCCTGGTAGCGGCCATAGACTGGCTGGCAGAGGAGTTTCAACTCAAGCATAACCTGAAGTGTACTGTTGAAAGTGACAAAAAGCCGAAACCATTGAGCCAGGATATAGAAATTGTTCTTTTCCGTTCAGTGCGTGAACTGCTCATAAATATCGTTAAACATGCCGGTGCGAAAAGGGTAAAAATAACCATCCGGGTCAACAAGAAAAATCTTCGCGTCAGGGTTACAGATGACGGCATCGGGTTCAGCCCGCAAACGAAAGTGACCAGGGACTATAAAGACCAGCAGTTCGGGCTCTTTAACATTACCGAAAGAATACGTCACCTTGGCGGCAGCCTGGAGATGGATTCCCAAAAGGGAAAAGGCACCATGGTAACCCTGGTGGCACCTCTGAAATCAACGAACAAGGGCTGAGGTATCAAATGGGTATTCGTGTTCTCATTGCAGACGATCATAAAATCATGCGGGCCGGTCTCCGCTCCCTGCTTGAAAAGCAGGCTGAGTTTGAAATCGTGGCCGAGGCGGAAAATGGCAGAAAGGCAGTGCAAATAGCCCAGGAACAAAAGCCGGACGTGGTTGTTATGGATGTTTCCATGCCGGACCTGAATGGCATCGAAGCCACGACCCAGATCATCGAAAGCCTTCCGGAAACCAGGGTTATTGCCCTGTCAATGCACTCGGACAAGCGCTTCGTCATGGGGATGCTGCGCGCAGGCGCCTCCGGGTACCTCCTGAAAGATTGCGCTTCACAGGAACTTGCCACTGCCATTCACCAGGTGGCAGGCGGCAAAAAGTATTTAAGCCCTGAAATTACCGGGGTGGTTATAGACGATGTTCTGCTTGGGGCCTTGTCAGAGGAGGTTGCGACTGCCACTTCTCCTTTGAGCGCCAGGGAGCGCGAGGTGCTGCAGCTTATTGCCGAAGGCTGGTCTACAAAACAGATTGCCTCCCACCTCTACGTCAGCATAAAAACCATTGAAACCCACCGCAGGCAGATCATGAAAAAACTTGACCTGCATAGCATTGCAGACCTGACAAAGTATGCCATCCGGGAAGGGCTCACCTCTGTAGAGTAAGGATTTGCTGCGTAACAAAGTTATGGAGCTGCATCCATCTCAAAAACCCAATACAAATAATATAAGGTTTTGCGAAGTGCAAAATCAGAGAATCCCTTATGGCTCTTTCATGCACTATCCTGTTAAATGTGTTTCAAATTAACACACTGATATGATATGCAAAAATGGTATGGATGGTTTGCTGTATTAAGGTGCATCGGCCGGCAACTGCAAAACTTGCCCAAGGTGTTACGATGTGGTAGATATGGCACAATTCATTCAACTGTCTCTCAAGGGAGACAAACTTGTAATTGCAACAAGTAATTAAGGTATTGCGAGTGGCGGGCCAGCAAACGAAAAGGAGGTGATAAAGAAAGACGCCCTGCTGCAGCAGTAAATGAAATCTACACTTAACTTGCAAGAATAAGGAGGGGAGCTTTGAGTACAGCAACTGTTTGGTTATTTATTTTTGTTGCCGCATACTGGGCCTACTGCATTTTTTGGGGGATTAAGGGCGCCAGATCGGCCAAGACCGCATCAGACTATTTTATTGCCGGCCGTACGATCCCGATCTGGGTGTTCGTGTTGGCCGCTACCGCAACAAGTTTTTCCGGTTGGACCTTCATGGGGCATCCGGGTCTTGTTTACCGTGACGGTTTCCAGTATGCCTATGCATCGTTTTATACCATCACGATTCCCTTTACCGGCGTTCTGTTCCTGAAACGCCAGTGGATCATCGGCAAACGTTTCGGTTTTGTAACCCCCGGAGAGATGTTTTCTGACTACTACGGTTCAGAAGCCATCCGGATCCTTACCGTTATCGTGGCCATGATCTTTTCAGTACCCTATCTCGGTGTACAGCTCCGGGCCTCGGGCTTTCTTTTCAATGTATTGACTGATGGTTTGCTGGGCGTTGAGGCAGGCATGTGGATGCTGTCCATCGTCGTTATCATCTACGTGGCATCCGGCGGCCTTCGGGCTGTTGCCTATGTTGATACCCTACAGTGCCTTCTGCTGGCCTTTGGTATCGCCGTTATCGGTATAATTACCTTAAACGCCGTTGGCGGCTGGGCAGTTCTGAATGAGGGCATCGGCAAACTGACATCACCGGACATTAATGCGGCACTGGGTACTGCAGTTGATCCCAAGAGGACACCGGACGGCTTCAGTCATTACATCGCTATTCCGGGTGTGATCCAGTTTGTTAAGTCAGGGCCATCCGCAGCTGGTGGCGCCTGGACCGGCATCATGTGCCTGACCTACATGTTTGCCCTCATGGGCATTCAGTCAGCCCCGGCTTTCTCCATGTGGTCATTCGCCAACAAAAACCCCAGACCTTTTGCTCCGCAGCAGGTTTGGGCATCCTCTGCCGGTATCGGCTTCATCCTTATTTTCTTCACGGCTATTCAGGGCCTGGGCGGCCACCTTATCGGTGCCGACGCTAATGCACTGACAGCGGGTATTGCCAAGGATGTTCTGCAGATCGGTGGAAACATCATGGAAATGCCGGGTAAGCAGGGCATGATCGTTCCCGCCCTGATCCATCTCATGGCTGATACTGCCCCCTGGCTCGTTGGCCTGCTGGCGGTGTGCGCCCTGGCAGCCATGCAGTCAACCGGCGCTGCCTACATGTCAACTGCCGGCGGTATGCTGACACGCGACCTGTACAAACGCTTCATTAATCCTGAAGCCTCCCATACGACCCAGAAACTGTTCGGCCGTCTCGGCGTTGTTATTATCTGTGGTCTGGCCCTTCTCGTTGCCACCACTTCCAAGGATGCCCTGGTTCTCCTGGGCGGCCTGGCTGTGGCTTACGGCTTCCAGATGTGGCCTGCCCTTATAGGTATCTGCTACGTCCCATTTTTTACCCGCCAGGGTGTCACCATCGGCATGATCCTCGGTCTTGTTGCAGTAACCCTGACCGAGTCCATCGGCCAGACCTGGTTCGGTATCACGGCCTGGGGCCGCTGGCCATGGACCATCCATTCAGCCGGCTGGGGTATTCTTTTTAACCTGGGCGCTTGCATCATAGTCTCTGCAATGACGCAGGGCGGCGATAACAAGGAACACAAGATGAAGTTCCATGACTTCCTGGCTGAAACCGCTTCTGTTCTTCCTGCAAAGCAGGGATTGAAGCCCCTGGCCTGGATTGTTACCATCGTCTGGTTCATTTTTGCCATCGGACCGGGTGCTGTTATCGGCAACACCATCTTCGGCAACCCCAACGATGCCGCCACCTGGATCTTCGGCATTCCTTCCATCTGGGCCTGGCAGATCATCTGGTGGTTTCTTGGCGTTGGCATGATGTGGCTGCTCGCCTACCATATGGGAATGTCCACCATGCCGGAAAAAGACATCGTCGCTCTTGTTGAGGATATCGGTGATGTCAGAAAAGCAAGGCTTGATGTTGACAAGCCGTAACCGTTAACCCATAAATTCTTAGGGACTCCGTGACAACGGGCTTTTGCCCGGAGTCCGGGGTCCCTTTTTTTGAGTTGCATATGCTGACATTCTGGTATGGAGTGACATCCTTTCTCTTTGCCGCCGTGTTGTTTTTTCCGGTGCGTAAACTGCTGCTGGCAATCAACATCAACCGCATCCAGGCAAAAAGCAAGCGGGCGGTGACCGAGGAAGAACTGAAGATATTGAGAAAGAAGGTAAATGTAATTGCCGCCATCATTGCTGTGACCTTTGCCTTTTTCTACAACAAATACATGATGGTGAAATTTTTCAAGCCATAGTGTCAACCATATGAACAAAAAAATAAAATTTGATAGAAGGGCCGCCCCTTATATTATTGGGCTGCTGGTCATCATCGGTCTTATTTTCTACTGGCGGGTCGGGGTTGAAAAAAATCCGGGTGACTATAATGTAAGGACTGGAAACTATCGTCTCGAGGACGGCCAATACGAAGAGGCGGTGCAAGAGTTTTCAGAAGCGTTAAGGAAAAATCCTGACCATGCCATGGCCCGTCTTGGACTTGGCGTGACCTTTATGCAGACGGGAAAAGACAGGGAGGCCCTGCAGGAGTTCAACCTTGTGGTTGAAAAAAATCCTGAGCTGGCTGCTGCTTATGCAAACCGTGGCATTCTTTACGACCGCCAGGGGGAGCATGCAAAGGCCCTTGCTGATTACCGCAAAGCACTGGAACTGGATCCGGAAATTCTTGAAGGACCGGGTTTCCTTTGGCGTTTTATGCGCAATATCGATGAAAAGCCGCCGACCATTAAGGACAGGGCGGACTATCTTGAGGCCGAACTTGCCAAGCCGGAAGGAGAACGGCTGCTTCAAGTCCCCGAAATTGACGAAAAGCAACGAATGTATAAAATTGATGATTGACGTGGGTGTTTTTACCTAGTAATGTGGCGTAGGTGTTTATACCTAAGTGGAAAGACCCCCGAGCTGTTTATAAGAAAAATTTCAAGGTTGAGGACGGTGGCGTAGCCCTAAAGTGTTAATCATTATTTTGTGAAGGAGTTGGACTCATGAGCGAAAAAGACGAAATGGAAGTATCCGAATCCCAAATTGCGGTACACTGGCAGGAAGAGGATTATTATTATCCCTCAGAGGAATTTAAGGCCCAGGCAAATGTGAACGATAAGTCGATCTATGACCGGTTCAGCCTGGACAATTTTCCCGAATGCTTCAAGGAATATGCCGATCTGCTGCACTGGGACGAGACCTGGCATACCACCCTTGATACCAGTGATGCCCCCCTCTGGAAATGGTTTGTCGGCGGCAAGCTCAATGTGAGCTATAACTGTATTGACAGGCACCTTGCCAAAAACAAAAACAAGACAGCAATCCATTTTGTGCCTGACTCAGAAGATGAGCGGATCGAGCACATCACCTACCAGGAACTCTACACCAGAGTGAACGAGGTTGCGGCATTACTGCAGGACTTCTGCGGCCTGAAAGCCGGCGATCGGGTCACCCTGCATCTGCCCATGACCGCAGAACTGCCGATCACCATGTTGGCGCTGGCCAGGCTGGGTGTTATCCATTCCGTGGTTTTCGGAGGCTTCAGCCCGTCTGCCTGTGCCGACCGTGCCGTTGATTCCCAGAGTCGTGTGCTGATCACCATTGACGGCTACTATCGCGGTGGCAAATGGATTGACCACAAGGCCAATGCTGACGAAGCCTATGACATTTCCATGAAAGAAGGCCATGAAATTGAAAAAGTCCTTGTCTGGGAACGTCATCCAGGCAAATACGGCAGCAAGGCCCCTTTGAAGGAAAACCGTGACTTTTCCATGAACGAGGTATTGAAGAAATACCGCCGCGTCAAGGTAGCCCCTGTCTCCATGCCGGCCGAGGCGCCGCTGTTCCTCATGTATACCAGCGGCACCACAGGAAAGCCCAAGGGCTGCCAGCATTCCACCGGCGGTTACCTTGCCTATGCGGCAGGAACCTCAAAGTATATCCAGGATATCCATCCGGAAGATGTGTATTGGTGTATGGCTGATATCGGCTGGATCACGGGCCATTCCTATATCGTCTACGGTCCGCTCTCAATCTGCGCGTCATCGGTGGTCTACGAAGGTGTCCCCAATTATCCGGATGCCGGCCGCTGCTGGCGTATTGCCGAAGAGCTGGATATTAATATCTTTCATACAGCACCAACGGTCATCAGGGCCCTGCGCAAGATCGGTCCGGATGAGCCGGCCAAGTACAACTATAATTTCAAGCACATGACCACGGTGGGCGAACCCATCGAGCCTGCAGTCTGGAAATGGTATCATGAGACCATCGGCAAGGGTAAAGCGGTTGTTGTTGACACCTGGTGGCAGACTGAAACAGGCGGTTTTCTCTGCTGCACCCTGCCTGGCATCTCCCCGATGAAACCGGGCAGTGCCGGACCGGGCGCACCCGGAATTCACCCCCTTGTCCTGGATGAGGACGGTAAAGAAATAATGCCGGGCGAAGGCAAGGCCGGAAACATCTGTATCAAGAATCCCTGGCCGGGCGGCTTCCAGACCGTCTGGGGCAATCGGGAGAGGTATATTGATGCCTACTACGGCCAGTACTGCAAGGACCGCAACAGCAAGGACTGGCGCGATTGGCCGTATCTGGCAGGTGATGCAGCAGTGGTAGCGGCTGACGGTTATTTCCGTATCCTCGGCCGTATCGACGACGTTATCAATGTCTCCGGTCATCGTCTGGGAACCAAGGAGATTGAGTCCTCGGCTCTCAATGTCCCCGAGGTTGCCGAAGCAGCTGTTGTACCGGTTTCCCATGAGGTCAAGGGCAAGGAGCCGGATCTCTATGTTTCCCTGAGGCCCGGTTTTGAAGCTTCTCCTGAGCTTGCCAAGAAAGTTTCCGATCGTATTTGTTCTGATATTGGCAAGATCGCCCGGCCGCGCAAGGTCTGGATCGTACCCGACATGCCAAAGACACGTTCCGGCAAGATCATGCGGCGCGTGCTCGGCGCCATTTCAAATTTCGGTGATGTGGGCAACGTCATGACCCTGGCTAATCCTGAAATAGTGGCTGAAATCAAAACAATGGTTCAGGGTGACGATGACGTCACACCGGTAACCTGATAGTCTTCATTTCGGAAGATTGAATACAAAATCAATCTGGCCCGGGTGATTAGCTTTATTTTTAGCAATCCCCCTTCACCCGGCCAAAAATAGCGCAGGGTTCCTTCGGCGAGGAATCCTGCGTTTTTTTATATAATTGATCCTTAGGGGTTTAATTCCTGAAAGTTAAGTTTTATTGCCGTTTCACGCAGCCGAGCAGCGCTGCAAAGAGCGGAACAGCGACTCGGCGGAGTACCTCCGCAAGGGGGTTGCGACTTTCCGATGTCGCCCGTTCTTTGTGAGCAGCGCAGGGTAGTTCGACGCAGTCGGACCAAGTGATCGGTTGCACTTTCTTTTGGTTCGTTTTCTTTAGGCAAGTAAAGAAAATGAACATAATATTAAAAGGACCCTTAAAATCTCCTGTAGCCTTCGCTAAATGCTTATTGTATTGTAATATTGAGCGTCGTTGTTTTAATGAGAGCGACTGAGGATGATGATGACCATGAACACGGAAACAAGAAGAGCCGCAGTTGATCTGGAGTCTTTTAAAAGGCTCCAGGAGACCCGTGACAGCCTGAAACGGGTTGAATCCTTTCCTTACAGGGAAAATCTCCGTTCAATCATGGATTCTGAAGTATACACCTGCACGCCACAGTGCACCATGCGGGATGTTATCAGGGATATGGCCAAGCGCAATATCTCCAGCGTTATTGTTATAGACCATGTAAAACAACCCGTTGGGATCCTGACCGAACGCGATATCATGAAGCGGGTCATAGTAAATGATGGTGTTGATCTTGATTCCACTCCGATATCCAAGGTAATGACCTTTGACCCCATTACCCTGCATCCTGATAATACGATCTACCGGGCCCTTTCGGTGCTGACTGACAGCAAGGTAAAGCATCTGCCGCTGATCGAAGATGGAAAAATCGTCGGCATCGTCACCATGCGCCAGCTCCTGAAACTGCGCTACCCGGAGCCCCTGACCCTTATAGAAGGAATACGGGAAGCCGGAGATGTGGCAACCTTAAAGGCAATAAAAGACAAGCTGCCGCAAATGGCAGAGGAACGCCTGGAATCAGGGCGAACGGCTTATGATATAGTTGTCATGATCTCCCTTATCAACCGGGACATCCACCGGCGGGCCCTGGATTTGGCCGCCGAGGGTCTGGGGGTGGAGCCGGTGCCTTACTGCCTCTATCTGACCGGCAGCCACGGCCGCCTGGAAAACCTGCTGACACCTGACCAGGACCATGGCATGATCATTGCCGACAGCGAACAGAATTACCAGTACGATCAGTATTTTATTGACCTGGGCGTCAGGTTTTCAGACTATCTTGACCAGATCGGCTATGTTTACTGCCCGGGCTTTCTCATGTCCAGCAATCCCCTCTGGCGCAAGAGCCTTTCCGAGTGGAAGCAGCAGATTCACTACTGGTTCGAGGCGCAGGTGCGGGAGATGGGGCGCTACGTCACTGTTCTGTTCGATGCTGCCGCAATCGCCGGGGAAGTTGACCTGTTCAAGGAACTAAAAGAGTATGCCTTCAAGGTCCTGTCACAGCATCATGAGGTTTTTCGGGTCCTGCACGAAGAAGAAGGCGGGCACCGGGTGCCGCTTGGTATTCTTGGCCGTTTTGTCACGGACAAGGGCGGGCTGCACAAGGGGCAGCTGGATGTCAAGAAAAGCGGTCTCATTTTTGTGGTGGAGGCAATTCGCATCCTGTCGCTGCAGCAAAACATCAGGGAAACCGGCACGCTCAAGCGCATTGGCAAGCTTGTGGAAGGCGGGTTTATCCACGCAAATGATGGTGAGTATTTTGAGTCAGCTTACCAGGTACTCCTGCACTATGCTTTGAAGTCTCAAGTGTCAAAGGCAAGCCGGGGGGAAAAACTGGACACCTACATAGATCCGAGGATTCTCTCACCCCGGGACAAGGAAATCCTGCGGCATGCCTTTAAGGCGGTTTCCACCCTGCAGGATCTTGTTGCTTCCGAGTTTGGACAACTGGTGATATGAAAAAGTGTTGTCAGCAGTCAGGCAGCAGCGAATGAAGATTTTGACCTTGTTTTACTGGAAGACCTATTTTATGACTAACACCAAGTCGTTATTATAAATTTTGAAGAAGGCCTGGCAGCTCAAACATAGACTCTAAGATAAAATCAGGTTTCAGCCTGCGTTTAATACCAATGCCGCCTTCAATAAACACGGTTTTGCATCCGGCCCTCTGGCCGACCTCAATGTCGGTGGCATGGTCGCCTACCATGAGCATCTCCCTGCCGGGGTCCAGGCCCCATTTTTCAGCCAGAAATAATATACCTGCCGGGTCAGGCTTTTTTACCAGCAGACTGTCGCCACCTATTACTTCTTTGAAGTACGAGGCAATTCCCAGGGTTTGCAGAATTAGAACTGAAAATTTCTGACTTTTGTTGGTCAGGAGCCCCAAAGAATAATTTTCTGCCAGCTGCGGGAGGATTTCTGCGACGCCAGGGTAAAGAGCAGTATTATCAGTAAGGTGCAAACCGTAATAGTCCATGAAGATGACAAAGGCGTCTGCAAATTTCTCCATGTGGGTGGGTCCAAGGGATCTTTTGATGAGTTTCTGCACCCCGTCGCCGACAAAGCTTTTTATCTCATTCCGCGTATGGCCAGGCAGGCCGAGTTTGGCGAGGGCGTAGTTGACGCTGTTGGCCAGGTCGGTGACAGAGTCAATCAGGGTTCCGTCAAGGTCGAAGAGGATGGCTTTGATTTGTGGCATTTTGATAAAAGTGCTTTCAGTCAATAATTTGCGAATTCGTTATTTTTTGATCATTTTCTTTGCTGTATATTCTAATCCAGAATTTATAATAATTGTTTTTGTTTTTTAAAATCAGTCTTGAAGCGATTTGAGATTATTGTGGATTCAAGGAAGAAGCTGATTCGCTGTAGTACAACTACGCGGGTCAGCTGATGACGCCGAAGACGCGATAATATCGAATCGCGCTAAATAGGCAAAATATGGACTTCCTCCCGGATTGCATGGCTGCCTTTCAGAAAGAGGCCTTTTCTGCCGTCAATGCTGACATGTTCACCAAAGCGGATATCATGGCCATTGATTTCACAGCGCTGTTCACTCTCGTAGACCCGCAAATCCTTGCAGCCGACAACACATGTCTTTTCGAGCTGGGTGGCAACAACGGCTGCATGCGATGTCTGGCCGCCGCGGGCAGTCAGCAGACCCTGGGCCCGGGCAATTTCCTTGATGTCTTCAGGAACCGTATCCTGGCGGATGAGGATCAGGGTGCAATCGGGGTCTTCCCTGCGTATCTGGTCAATATTTTCCCTGGTGAAGACAGCGCGGCCCGACAGGGCACTGCCGCTGACACCGATACCCTTGCCCAGGAAATTATCTTCAAGCGCTTCAGGATGTTCAAAAACAAAAAGATTCTCCTTCTTCTTGATGGTGATCATATCCCTGGTCTGCAGGATATAGAAATCCGCGGCCGCAGAGCTTTCAAAGGTAAATTCAATCTCCTGCGGATTCCAGCGGTTCTCATACACTAGTTCACGGGAGAGTTCGAGCAGGGCCTTATAGATTTCAGGAAAACGGTTCTGCAGGGTGTTTTCCTGGGAACGGCCGTCAATTTCTGCCTGTTCAATTGATATGGGATAGGTGGTAACCAGGCCGCTGACAATATCTTCGCCCTGGTCGCCAATGGCATAGTCGCCCCAAAGCGCCACCCGGGTCACTTTCCTGTATGGATGCGCTGTAAAAACCACGCCGCTGCCAGCCTCCTGGCTCAGGTTGCCAAAGACCATGGCCTGGATGATAACCGCAGTACCCCAGGAATCAGAAGCATCCATCAAGGCCCGGTATTCTCTTGTTTTGGGAGTGTTCCATGAGTTGAGCACAATTTCAACGGCTTCCATTAACTGCCGCCATGGCTCATCGGGGATGCTGATACCAATGGAGCGCACAACTTTCTGGTATTCCAGGGCCAGCGCTTTCATTTGGGCCGGAGTAAAATCTTTTTTTACTTTGACATTGTGCAGAGTCTTGGCGCTGTTCATAAGGACTTGAAATTGTTCACGTTTCATTCCCTCTGCCATGCCCCACGACTGCAGGAAACGCCGGTAGTTGTCCCAGGCCAGATACTCTTTTCCCGTGGCCTGGGCAAACTTCTCAACAATATCCTGGTTGAGACCGACGTTATGGATGGTTGCCATCATGCCGGGCATGGAAATGGAAGCACCGGACCGGACAGAGAGCAGAAGCGGATTCTCGGGATAGCCGTATTGTTTGGGGCTGGCTGCTTCAAGTTCCGATAATGACTGGCGCACCTGCCGCATGAATTCATCGCGGGCTTTCTGGAATTTATTGACCACGGGCCAGCAGCGGAAGATTTCAGTGGTAATAATAAAACCGGGCGGCACCGGTTTATTCTCACTGGCAAGCTGTGTCAGGTTTAAGCCCTTGTTGCCCAGGTGGATGAGGTTTCTGGTTTGCGGATTGCTGTTGTGCAGAAAGCTGATAACGTTTTCAGGATTATAGGTCATCAGGAGATCGAGACTTTCCTGGTCGAGAACTTCTTTCTGGCTTTCAAGGATCTGCATGATCCTTGTGATGAAGTTATCAAGGTGCTGGAGTCCGAAAGTACCTGCAATGAGATTTCTGAAAAAGAACTCAGACAAACGGAGAATGGAGCCGCCGATATCTTTTTCATCCCAGAGGTTGCGGTACTTGGTCAAGAGGTTGGCTGCACCGATTTGCGGAATAATAATCGAGAGATTGTTCTGGTGAATGTTGGTGTAGAAAGCGTAGATTACATCTTTTACCCCATCGGACAGGCCGCGGAAAATGTCCAGGTACTGGGTATAGGAGAACCGTTTAATGCCGAGCGAACTGGAAAGAAGTTCAAGGTATGTCTCCAGCCTGCGGCTTGTGATGCCGTCGATACGCAAAGCCCGCAGGTAAAGATCCAAGCATTTGATAATACTGATAAATGTAGCCCTGGTAATAAAGGAAAGATTGACTGTTTCCGGCAGTCTTTCCAGGTACATATTGGCCAGGTTTTCCAACCTGAAGCTAAGCCCCAGGGCATCAAATTTTCTCTCGCGGTAGCGGCCGTAAACCGATGGTATGTCAACTGCTATGTGGCGCTTGTAGTAAATATCCTCCTTGGCTTCGAACTTCTCTTTGCTCAGGATAATTTCTTTGAGTCCTTCAAGGTGGACTAAGAGGGCGTTAAGGCACTGGTGGGTGTCACAGATCTCGAGGTCTGCCAGCAACTGCTCCATCTCGGGAAAGCCGCTGTTTATTGCCTCCTTGAGCTGATGACGCATTTCCTGGTAGCCGAGATTGTACTTGTCGTACAGCAGCTTGTATATGCGCACCAACTGGTCAAAACGTTTCTTTTCGGATTCGGCAATATCCTGCTGTTTTTCCAGGTACCTGGCTCGTACCTTGTCTTTCCATTCCAGCAAATCGGGAATCTCTTTCATCCCGGGCAGCTCAAAAACACGCTGCATGAGTTTGTGCATATCATCGATGAAGATCCCCGTATTTTTTACTTCTGCGAGTACTTCTACCGGGAGGAAAGGCTCCAGGACATTTTGGTCCCGGTTCTTCCAGAAGAGAAATATTGCCTCAAGGAAATCGACAATCATGTTACTGCTTTCCACGTGACTTTGTTTGCGCAGGAAATGGATGAGCGCATCCTTGCGTCTGTGGATCTCGTCTATTTCTGTGGAAACATCCCTTAGGTATCCTTCTGCCCCTATTTCGTTAAAGAAAACCGGCATGAGTTTGGCAAATTGTTTGAAAAGGTTGTATACCGGCTCGATCGGGTGGTTGAGCAGCAGCGTAATATCACGCTGAAACAGGTCGGTATCCTTTACACAGGTGCCGGATAGCTTGAGATTGATAATAAGAGCTGAAAAGAGGGTTGAACACCATTTAGGCTCCTGCATGATCAGATTGAGCCAAACCCTGATATTGGCAAGGTGGGCCGGGTTGGTTATGGGCTGCCAGTCTTCATCAACCCCTGTAACATTGGCGTACTGGAATCCAAAGCGGACCGACTCCCATAAAAAGGCCTCCACCAGCCTGCTGTTGCCGCGCTTGAAGACCTCGGTCCCGAGAACCTGGATGCACTGGAGGGAGGTATGGGGATACTTGCGGACATTTGCCTGGAGCAGCTGGAATGTGGTGAGCAGAAAGTTCTCTATCTCTTCAAAGGTCTGGCGCCTGATAAGCAGGACCAGGCTGCGGTTTATTTCCCGTATGGTTTCTTCATGGATCAGGGCAAGTCCCGAGGTTTCCATGATGTGGAACAGGAATATCAGCTTGCGGTTTTCACCGAACCGGTCAATTTGCTCTGGCTGTTCAGCGGCCACCAGGGCAGACTGCTGCTCCTCATTCAGTTTTTCCGGAACAGCCTTGTACATCCGCACGATATCCATATGGGAAGGCAGCTCTAAAATGACACCTAAGGCCTGGCGGGGATCTGAATTAATGTCTGTTCCGTTCAGGGTGCCAAGGTGTTTTTTCAGCTGTTTATGGGAGATGGCATTGAACAGTTGCCCGGCCTGCCAGCCCTTGCAGATATCGCCGCACTCTTCAGTAAACCAGGCCAGCGGGTCTTTTTCACTCATCCAGTATTCATAATTCATGGTAAAGACACGCTTCATCAAGTCTGCCAGGGGCTTAAAATCGTAAGATGTCTCCCCTTTTTCAAGTTTCAGAAGATGTTGCGCTATTCTTTTCATGGGATGCTGGCCCTGCACCATGAATAGTATGACCTCGTCATCAAGATTCCGCAGGCGCAAAAAAAGCAGGGCCAGGGGCTTTTCATAGCGGATAAGGAATTCCTGGTCCAAGAGGCTGATCAGCCTGTCTGTGTAAGCCAGCATGCTTTCTATGGTCTGAACCAGCAGGGTACTGTTCTTTCTGGAGTCGATGAGTGCCTGGCAAAAAATTACCATGAAGCGGTCAAAGGCCTCAGGTCCTTTTTCATGCTTGAAATAATGGGTGATGTTTTTCAGGGCAAAGGCGCGCACCCTTGGGACCAGCATTTTCCAGTTACGATAGGGGTGGCACACCTCATAGAGCAGGTCATGCAGGTTCTTGCTGATACCCTTGTAATTCTCGACAATCTCTTCCAGGACGAGCAGGGAAGGGTCAATTGTCACTTCATCTGTTGCGGTTTCAAGCAGGTTTGCCCTGAGTGCATCAGAGTCAATGGCTGGGGTGTCGATAGCTGTTTGGTCTTGTGTGGCCATAAATAAGAAACACTGATGCCTTTAAATGGGCCTGTTTGCCTCCATGTGCAGGATGAGATCAAGAACACGGTTTGAATATCCCCATTCGTTGTCATACCAGGCCAACACCTTGACCAGCGTCCCATCGATCACCTTGGTGGAGTCTGCATCAACAACTGAAGAATGGGGGTTGCCCTGATAATCAATGGATACCAGCGGCTCTTCCGAGTAACCGAGGTAACGGCTGATCCCTTCTTTCAGGGCCTGGTTCACCTCAGGGACCGTAGTCTCCCTTTCCACTTCCATGACTGCATCGACCAGGGAGACGTTTGGGGTCGGAACGCGGACTGACAGGCCGTCAAACTTCCCTTTCAACTCGGGAATAACCAGTGCTAAGGCGCTTGCCGCTCCTGTTTTGGTCGGGATCATTGAAAGGGCCGCTGCTCTGGCCCGCCGTAGATCGCTATGGGGAAAATCGAGGATTCTCTGGTCATTGGTATAGGCATGGATAGTGTTCATCAGTCCGTGCTTAATGCCGAAACGATCCAGGATAACCCGGACCATAGGAGCAAGGCAGTTTGTCGTACATGAAGCATTGGACACCACATGATGCTCGGTCGGGTCATACTCATCCTCATTGACACCCATGACAATGGTTTTGACATCCCCCTTTGCAGGAGCGGATATGACAACCTTTTTCGCCCCCGCCTCAATGTGGGCCTGGGCCTTGTCCATGGCATTGAAACGTCCGGTGGATTCGATGACATATTCCACCCCCAGGCTGCCCCAAGGGATATCGTAGGGTTCCCTATGACTGAAGGCCTCGATGTGGTGGCCGTTAACAATAATACTACGCTCATCAGCCTTCACTTCCCTGTCGTATACACCCATTACGGAATCATACTTGAGCAGGTGGGCCAGGGTATTATTGTCGGTAAGGTCGTTGATGCCGACAATCTCAATATCGGCAAAAACATCATCTTTGCCGGCAGCCCGGAAAATGGACCTGCCGATCCTGCCAAATCCGTTGATGCCAACTCTTATAGTCATAACGCAACCTCCTTCCTGGACTTTTCAAAATTTACTGCGCTTGGAGATAGTGTGTTATAAATAATCTCACAATGCTCATTTATCATGTATAAATTAAGCTTGCTCGACTATTGTGGCATACTCTCGCCGGCGCTCGGTATATTTTTTTAAAATCAGGCGATATTAAATTTTAATATAGGTTCAATCTAATACACGTTTTCAATGTAACATATTCCTTGCCTTTTCATAGAGTGCAAGGTAACGCGCGACAACCTTGTCCCAGGTATATTTTTGCCTGATCCGTTTTGCTGCTGCCTCCTGCATGTTCAAAATTTCTTCCGGTGCTTCTTTAAAAACGGTCACAGCATGAAGCATCGCTGCAAGTAAGGCAGCAGATGAGTAATCTTTAAAGGCAAAGCCGGTAACCCCATCTTCGACTTTAACCAACCCGCCCACGTGGTGGACAATGGGCAGATTGCCCGCCAGTTGGGCAATATAATCCGTAAGACCGCAGGGTTCATACTTGGACGGGATAAGAAAAAAATCACCAGCTGCATAAACCTGGTTGGCAATAAGTGAGTCATAGCCGAGCAGCAAGCATATCCGCCCCTCATTTTCATTTTTCTTTGCCAGGCTGGACAGGCTCTGTTCAAAATCCTTTGCCCCGCTTCCCAGGATAAGCACCTGGAATTCACAGTCTGACTGCAAGAGTGTTTCCAGGGCCGGCAGCAGTATATCCACCCCTTTCTGCGGGGTCAGCCTGCCTATGAGAGTAAAAAGCGGCTTGTTAGGATCATCTACCAGAGTGCCGGAGCGATTTATGCCTTTATGGCGCTGCTGTGCTAATGCCTGCAGTAAGTTATGCCTGCAGGCTTTTTTCCCTGCCAGATCACCTGTTGCCGGATTATAGGCGGCCGGCAGCCCCAATGCCTTCGGTCGGGTAGTGTCAAAATCTTCAGGGTTGAAACCATTTGTTATACCTTCGAGACGAATACCCCTGGTCATGAGGCGGTGACCCAGCCAGCCGGTAAGGGCATCATCGTCCGTTTCCCGCAGTTCCCTGGCATAATTCTCACTGACCGTGTTAAGAACCGCAAAGGCGGAGGCGGCCAGAAAAGGATCGAAAGACCCGGCAAGCAGGTTATTGTAGATGATATTATAGGGCAGCCCACTGATAGCGCGGGCAAAAGGAAGATCCCGAACTTCCTGATGATGACCGTGACCCGCGTTGTGGATCGTAACAACTGCTGCTGTCGTAGAGAAATAATGGCGATACCCGGTGCCTTCGCGCAGCATGGCAGGAAGGATAGCCGTGTGTCCATCCTGGCAGTGAATGATGTCAGGCTTTTGCGCAAGGATGATCATGAGGTCCAGTGCGGTCTTCTGCAGGAGAACATTCATGGCAAAATAGTCAAAATGGCCGTTTCCCCGGACCTGGTATGGGTTGCTGGCTTCATCTTCAGCCGTATAGGTGTAAATGGATTTTTTTTCCCGGTAACGATCAGCATCCACCAGGTAAACCACCACACCATGCAGCGTCTTCTGCCATAAGGTCACTTTCTCACGCCGGTCTTCTGCAGTGTAGTTCATGTCCACTTCAAAAGCGAAAGGCTGCCTGGTAAACCCGAGCTTTTTGGGGTCCATAAAACCGTAACAGGGAAGGATCACAGTGACGGATTTTTTTAAGCGGACAAGAGCTTCCGCCAGCTGACGGCTGACATCCTTAACACCACCTGCACCAGCAAGAGAATCATATTCGCGGGTAAGCATCCAGATATTGTTAATACCTTGGCTCTGACTCTTTTTTGCCATTATCTTGTGATTTCCTGATAAATGAAAATGAATACGATCTTCACAAACACTACATTTTGCGTCGCCAGTTTTTTTTAATTCTCGATAGCCTTCTGGCGCAGAAGATGGTCTGCCAGGGCCAGGCAGACCATG